>Ga0206891_10047_pt1 | contig 38308 bp, 37 predicted proteins | sample Alteio_BWOrgHeat_55_FD_153246 | JGI IMG/M metagenome (GOLD analysis project Ga0206891, IMG submission 153246) | Enriched cells from forest soil in Barre Woods Harvard Forest LTER site, Petersham, Massachusetts, United States - Alteio_BWOrgHeat_Nextera7 ...
GCCCTGAACATTCACAATTAGCTGCGCCTGACTAACAGTACTTGCCGGCATAACTACGTTTACGTCAGCAGCACCTGTAGTACTTAATACAATATTTCCGGAGTAAGTACCAACAGATGTAGTTTGTTTTAAACGGATATAAACCTTTGCGGGTGCTATTGTACCGGTGCCATTAATCGTAACCGTGCCGGCAAAATTAACACCATCGATACTTACCTCAAATCCGGCTGGCGGTGTTACCTGGATGCCTGCTGCCATATTAGCACCCGACACCATAAAGCTGGTTGGCGATGACGGCGTACCATAAGTTGTGCTTACTGCGGATGGTGTGCCGGTAACGGTAATAATCGGGCCAACAGCAGTTACCGTGCTTAACGGCATTATTACATTTACAGTTGTTGCGCCGGGGCTGGTTAAAGCAATATTGCCAGAGTATGTACCTACCAATGTTGTGCTTTTTAACCGGATATATACCAGGCGGGGGGCTATACTGCCCGGGCCGTTCATAGTTACCACATTAAAATAAATGATATTATCTAAGCTTACCTCAAACCCTGTTGGTGCGCTAACTACCAGGTTTCCCGTAGCGTTCGAGGCTCCCGCCGTAAAAGTTGCCGGGGTAGATGCAGTACCAAAGGTAGTAGCTACTGCCGATGGCGTTCCGTTAGTAGTTATTACCGGATTTGCAGCATTAACTGTTATATTAAAGGTAATTGGTGCGCCGCAATCTGCCCTTGATAAATAGAAATTACCTACCGAGAATGGCTCTCCCCCGACATTAATGGTTGTTACTACAGTGAGGCTTGTTGTATTTATAACAGAAACATTGTTACTACCACTATTTGTAACATAAAGTAAACTACCATCGTCACTTATGGAAGCACCAGAAGGATGTGATCCAACAGAAATCGACGCTGTTACTATATTAGTGACTGTATTAATAACAGACACGGTACCAGAAGAATTGTTAACGACATATAACACATTACCATCGGGGCTAATGGCAATGCCTTGGGGCGAAGTACCAACCGTAAAGTTACCACTAACTGTATTTGTGATAGTGTTTATAATAGTAATTGCACTCGAACCAACTTGGGCAACATATAGTTTGTTTCCATCCGGACTTATTAAGGTAAAAGTTGGCTGGGGGCTTACAGGGATGGTCGCGATTACAGCCCGGGTGGCTGTATTCACAACTGACACCGTGCCATCACGATAATTAGTTACGTATAATTTGCTACCATCAGAGCTTAATGAGAGGCCGGTTGGCCCAAGTCCCACTTGTATAGTAGCAGCTAAGGTATTTGTCAATGCATTTATTTCTCCGACAGTATTAGAACCAGAATTGGCTACGTAAATCTTGAGGTTATCCGGGCTTACCGCCATTGCTTCCGGATTTAGAAATCCAGGTATTGTTGCCAAGACTCTATTGGTGAGCATATAGATAACACTTACATCGTTAGAGCCCTGATTGGCCACATAGACCCGGTTATAATCATGGCTGACTATAACATCATAGGGAGTGAGTCCTACAGGCACAGTAGTAATCAGCGCGTTTGTAATTGCATTAATAACCGAAACATTATTATCATCACGATTGGCGATATAAAGCAAAGGTGGCTCTACCGGCGGCGCAATAGGCGTTGCCGTTATAGTGGCGGTAATTGTATTGCCTGTTGTATTTGTTGTTGTAAAAGCAGGGATACCGCCTGTACCACTGCCAGCAAGGCCAATAGCCGTGTTGTTGTTAACCCAGTTATATGTACACGTGGTTACAGGGAAATTAACAACCGCAGTTTGACTGGCTGCATTAACAACTTGATTGCTTTGGGCTTTTAAAACAGCGGGTAAACAAATCAAAAATAGAATGACTTTGATACATAATATATACTGTTTTATAGGTTTCACGTTCCTAATTTACATTTAGTTCCAAATCATTGCAATAGTTAGCTGTCAATATCAATCAAAACATAACTAAAAAAGAGGCTCATAAAGTGGGCCTCTTTTTTAGTATTCTTGACAATACTAATCTCTAATCAACTAATCTCCAATCACTATTTCTTCTTCGCCTGCAATTGCTGCTGGTTGCGCATCATCTCTTCCATTTTGGCGCTGAAGCCCGATTTTTTCTTTTTATCATCAGGTTTCTTTTTGTTTTCCTGTATCTGGGCATGTATCTTTTTATCATCAACCATCAGCTTGATCAAATATTGCTGTAAAAAGGTCATCATGTTGGCCAGGAAATAATAGTAGTTCAAGCCTGCCGGGTAACCGTTCAACGCGCCCAGGAAGATGACCGGGGTAATGTACCCTATATATTTCATTTGCCCTGTAACGCCCGATATCTGGTTGTTAAAGTAGGTGTATATTAATGTCGATATGGTCATTAATAAACACATTAAACTTAAGTGGTCGCCTAAAAATGGAATGCTGAAACCAAAGTTTAGTATCGAGTCATAGGTTGACAGGTCATGCATCCATAAAAAGCCTTGTCCGCGCAGCTCAAACAAACCAGGGAAAAAGCGGAAGAATGCGATCACGATTGGCATTTGTATCAGCAAAGGCAAACAGCCGCCTAAAGGGTTTACCCCGGCCTTTTTGTAGAGCTTGAGATATTCCTGCTGTAACAGGGTAGGGTTATCCACGCCTACTTTGGCTTTAATTTCATCCATCTCCGGCTTTAAAACCCGCATTTTAGCCATTGATAAGTATGATTTGTAGGTAAGCGGCGATAGTACCAGTTTCAGTATGATGGTTAATGCCAGAATAATTATACCGTAGTTCCAGTTAAACTGGGTTAAGAAATTAAATACAGGTATTACCGCAATGCGGTTAATATATTTTAAAGGCCCCCAGCCCAGGTTAATTTGCTTTTCGAGGCCATGGCCTTCAGCTGCAAGCGTTTTATAATGGTTAGGGCTAAAATAAAAATCAAGCGGGGAAAGTACCGTCGGCGCTTTTGGCTAATACCAGGTTAGCTTTAAGCTGTTTAATATCGGCATGGTCGCTGGTATCCGTACTTACTACCAGGCTTGATTTGGTAAACCCTTCTTTGGTGAGCAATACACTCGAAAAAAAGTGTTGTTTAAACGAAACCCATTGCAGTTTTTTATCATTAATATCTTTTTGGTCGTCCTTGGTATCGCCCAGGTCATTAAAATCATTATCCGTGTTCAGGTATTGGATCATCGTGTATTGACGATCAAGCGTAGCGCTTTTTTCCAGCCTGTGCAGGCTTGTTTCCCAATCAAGCGTAATGCTGCCCAGGTTTGCGGCCACATTATCCAGACCCACAGGCTTAATAGTAAAGCCAACTTTATAACCGTCGCCTTTTAAGCTGTATATATAGTCGATATATTGCGTTGGGCTATAGCTTAAACGCATGGTGATGGAAGATGAGTCCTTTCCGGCAACTTGCAATCCGGAGGTGCTTGGGGTAAAATATCGGTCGTTTGTATTAATGTTGGCTATTCCTGCCGCGAAGCTAAACCCAAACTTATTTTGATAACCATCAAATAATATCAGCGGTTTACCATCAAAAGTTTTAAAATTCTTTAGTTCAACCGAATAGATACGGCCGCCCCTGGTAGTTAACTTTAAGCGGATATCTTTATTCTCCAGCGTAACCAATTTTTCGGTGCCAATTATGGTTGCGCCAAACGGGCTTTTTAAAGCGGCGGTGTCAACGGTTTTATTGGCGGCTTTAGCCGTATCAATAGTTGCAGTAATACTGGGTGTTTTTATTCCTGCCCTTTTCAGCGAGTCTTGATGCTGTAGTAATTTTTCTTTTTTTATCTCACTATCCGATGGTTTTAATAAATAAAACGAACCGGCTAAAATGAGCATGATCAGGAATACTCCTGTAAACGTATTTCTATCCATTAGTTATCGTATGGTAAAATTATTATTTCCTTCGGGCGTAAGCCAGCGAAGCGGCGACAAAGTTAATAAAAAGTGGGTGCGGATTTGCAACAGTTGATTTTAATTCGGGGTGAAATTGCGCGCCAATAAAAAATGGGTGATTTTTTAATTCAACTATCTCCACAAGGTTATTCTCGGGGTTAAAGCCCGATGGCACTAAACCAGCCTTTTCATAATCGTTTATATATTCATTATTAAATTCGTAACGATGCCTGTGGCGCTCGCTTATATTGGTTTTTCCGTATATAGCGGCGGCTTTGCTTCCTTTTTTAATAGCGCAGGCATAAGCGCCCAAACGCATGGTGCCGCCCTTGTTGATTACCTTTTTTTGTTCCTCCATCATGCAAATTACAGGATCGGGGGTATCAGGGCACATTTCGGTGCTGCTGGCATCTTTAAGGCCCAAAACGTTACGGCCAAACTCAACCACCGCGCATTGCATACCCAGGCAGATACCAAAAAACGGGATATTATTTTCACGCACATAACGGATCGCTTCAATTTTACCTTCAAAACCACGTTCGCCAAAGCCCGGCGCAACCAATACGCCATGCAGGCCCTGTAATTTTTCAATGGCATTTCCGGGTGTTAAGTGTTCCGACGGGATATACTCCACCCTTACCTTGCACTCGTTTTTAGCGCCCGCGTGTATAAACGATTCCATAATGGATTTATAAGCATCGGGCAGTTCAACATATTTGCCAACCAGCCCTATGCGCACATCTGATGTTGGGTTTTTTAAGCGGCCCAGGAAATCTTTCCAGCTTTCCAGATCGGGCTCTGATTTATGAGGTAGCTTTAATTTAGAAAGCACAATTTTATCCAACTGCTCCTTGAGCATTAATAACGGCACGTCGTAAATTGTCGATGCGTCAATAGATTCAATAACTGCGTTTACATTAACATTGCAGAATAAGGCTATTTTTTTACGGATATCCATTGTTAAAGGGTGCTCGGTGCGGCAGACCAACACATCGGGTTGTATGCCATACTCCAGCAACATTTTTACCGAGTGCTGGGTTGGCTTGGTTTTTAATTCGCCGGCCGCAGCCAGAAAGGGGATAAGGGTAAGGTGTATCACTACCGTATAACCCGGACCCATTTCCCACCTGAATTGCCTAACCGCTTCAATATATGGCAACGATTCAATATCGCCTACGGTACCGCCCAGTTCGGTTATTACAATATCATACTGGCCGCTTTCGCCCAATATGCGGATATTTCGTTTGATCTCGTCGGTAATATGCGGAACAACCTGGACAGTCTTACCCAAAAAAGCGCCTTCGCGTTCTTTGTTTATCACATTCTGGTAAATGCGGCCGGTGGTGATATTATTGGCTTTGGATGTTGGCGTATTTAAAAAACGTTCGTAATGGCCCAAATCAAGATCTGTTTCGGCGCCATCTTCGGTAACATAACATTCGCCGTGTTCATAAGGATTCAATGTACCCGGGTCGATGTTAATGTAAGGATCGAATTTTTGGATGGTTACGCTGTATCCGCGCGATTGCAAAAGCTTGGCTAAAGAAGCCGAAATAATACCCTTGCCTAACGACGAGGTTACACCGCCCGTAACAAATATATATTTAGTCATGTTTTGTTTTGAAATTGGCAGCGGTTTTATAGCCCGAGCCAATGTTTGTGTACGGGATACAAAAGTAAGAAAATATTTGGTGTTTGGTTGAAGAAGTTGTAATTGTTGGAAAGATTGCAGTTGTTAAATGGGTAGCCGATTTTAATTTAAACAAAAGAAGAAATATTTTCTTTCTACATAATTGTAACAAGCTGTTATTTTATACCCGTAACCATGAAAAAAGTATTATTGGTGATAGTGTTATTGTTTTTTACCGAGACTAATTACGCTGACGAAAAGCGCCCCGATGAGTTTACCCGTTACTTAACCGCATTAAATACCATGTCGGGCTTGTTTTCAAGGTTATTGGATGATATGGACACTATTATTCGGTGGCCCGACAGGGTTAGCTTTAAAGACCTTGCCGTTAATTTTAACCGCAAGCTAACGGTATTGATGATCAACGAAAATCATTTTATAACAATAATAAACAGGGGTGGTTTTTCTGATAAAGCGTTTCCTAATTCGCTCCGCATAATGGAAAAGAATGTAGCCGACCTCAAAAAAATATTAACAGATAACCGCAGCTTAATCGACCAGTTAAAAATGAGTAATTTTAATAGCGGAGATATATACGCCCATTTAGATACGCGGCTTTATGAAAATGATTTATTGTTAAGCGAAATAAAAACCCGGCACAATAAAGCGTTTAAACAAAAGGTAGTGGACAATTTAATGCAGGCCGTAGTGATATTGAATGAATGTCACAGTAAAGTGAGCGCTTTGTATAGCAAGTTGAAATAGTAAAATAGGATAATCAATAACTTAGTCTACTACTTAATGCGCATAAGTTTTTCCCCAGCCCTGCTGCCATTCGCCTGTATTGTATAAGTGGATAAAGCTCCTGGCTTCATCAAAAGTGAATTTCTTATCATTCACATAAGCGTCATAAACGTCTTTATTATCCATCAGCATTTCTTGCAGTTCGTTCTTCTGTCCTTTACCCGGTGATAGTTTGTTCCCTCTTAATTCTACCAGTTTACCGGGGTTTTTTGTTATATACCATGTAGCGTTATAGGTGTCCTTTGCCGTGTTTGCAGTTAGATCTTCGTATAAATTTATTTTCCCTGCTTCAAGTACTTTTAAAAACACTGGCTTTGTTTCACCCGGCCTTAATACCGACCGGTAACGCTCGTTTTTACTGCGAACATAATACTCCTTTACTTCGTCGGGCTTTAAAACCCTGGGGGTATCAGTCATGGTTGTATACGTGTTTTTACCCAGCATAGGGATAGTTATTATGCAAATCATTGTATCGCCTTTGGGCGTGATCACATAATCAGAGGTTCTTTTTTTCGACTTTTGTGCTTCGGCAAAGGTGGTAAGTAGTAAAGCAATGCCTGCAATAAATAATTTTTTCGATAATAAGCTCATTATATTTTGATAATTTAATTTCAGTTGTTTATAACGTTTATGTATGATAGAAAGTGTAGTTAACACTTTTACTTTTGTCAAATTATTTAAGCAGTTCGAGGTCGGCCGGCGTATCGATCGCGTAAGTTTCCAGTTCTGTTTCGGCAACTTTTATGCGGTAACCGTTCTCGATCCAGCGTAATTGCTCCAGGCCCTCGGCTTTTTCTAAGGCTGATACGGGCAGTTTGGTTATCTGCTGCAAAACATCAGCCCTATAGCCATAAATGCCTATATGTTTAAAGTACGGGTAAAAGTCCAGCCAGTTTTTCGGTTCCTCACCGCGGATATGCGGTAATGCCGAGCGCGAAAAGTAAACCGCCTCATCCAGTTTATTCACCACCACCTTGGGCGAGCTGGAGTTATGCAACTCTTCCGCAGTTTTTATTCTTTTTATTAAGGTGGCAATTTGTACATCGGGCGTAGTAAAACAGTTAATTAACCTGGCTATCTGTTCCGGCTCGATATAGGGTTCGTCGCCCTGGATATTGATAATAATATCGTATTTCTGGTGTTTGCCCGCTACTTCGGCACAACGGTCAGTACCGCTTTGATGATCCGCAGTCATGGCGCATACACCGCCAAATTCTATTACGTGCTCAAATATGCGCCCGTCATCTGTAGCAACAATAACATCGCTTAACAGGCTGCATTTCTTTGCCTGTTCATAAACCCGCTGTATCATGCTTTTACCCGCAATATCAACCAGTGGCTTACCGGGGAAACGGGATGAAGCGTAGCGAGCAGGAATGATGCCGAGGACTTTCATGGTGTGTATTGGTTGTACGTTTGACGTTGTACGTAATACGTTAGCAATTCTTGATGATTTACTTATTCTGCTTTAAAGTTAACGTATAACGTAATACGTACCACGTATAACTTAAAAAAGCCCGTTTACTTCTCTTTCAACCAACTGTATTATGGTAGCCAGGTCCTCGGTATTGTTGGCGAAATCAAGGTTATCCTTATCCAGTATCAACAGTTTGCCCAGTTTATACCCTTTTATCCATTTATCGTATTTCTCGTTGAGTTTTGATAAATAATCAATACGGATACCTATCTCGTACTCTCGTCCGCGGCGCTGAATGTTATTAACCAAAGTTGGTACCGACGCTTTTAAATATACCAGCAGGTCGGGCGGTTTAATGTATTCGGTTATATTGGCAAAAATAGATTCGTAGTTCTCATAATCGCGGCTGGTCATCAGGCCCATATCATGCAGGTTCTCAGCAAAAATATGCGCGTCCTCGTAAATGGTCCTGTCCTGAATAATGTTTCTTCCGCTTTTTTGTATGTCGATGATCTGGCGGTAACGGCTGTTCAGGAAATATATCTGCAGGTTAAAGCTCCAGCGTTTCATATCGCTGTAAAAATCTTCCAGGTACGGATTATTATCTACAGCTTCATATAAGGGTTCCCAGCCATAATTTTTGGCCAGTAATTCGGTGAGCGTAGTTTTACCGGCTCCTATGTTTCCTACTATAGCTATGTGCATCTGTTAGTTCATGGTTAATGGTTCATGGTTAATAGTTTATATTGTCAACCATTGAAATAAAACTCCGCCTAATATACATGTTGAACTATTAACTATCAACAATCAGCTAACTAAATATGCTATGAACCATGAACTATCAACTATGATCTGTTCAAAAGCTTTTAAACCCTATGATATCTCTCACTTCTTTTATAGTTTTCGAAGCGCTTTCCCTCGCTTTAATAGCACCGTAACGGGCAACCTGGCGCAGGTATGCGGCATCGTTGGCTATTTCGTTTATGCGTTCGCGGATGGGCGCTGTGGCGATGATCATGTCTTCGGCTAACTGTTTTTTCAGGTCGCCATAGCGTATTTGGCAATTGTTATATAAATTATCGAAATGGGTTAGTGTATCACGTGTTGATACTACTTTCATCAGGTCGAACAGGTTTTGTATCTCCACCGGCTTGGGCTGATTTTCCGCTGTAGGGCCGCTATCGGTAACAGCACGCATTACTTTTTTACGTATAACATCCGGCGCGTCCGACAAAAATATGGCATTGCCTTCTCCTTCCGATTTTCCCATTTTCCCTTTGCCGTCAAGTCCCGGTATTTTTACCAGGTTCTCGCTAAAGTTGAACGCGTAAGGTTCGGGGAAATATTCGTTATTATATAAACGGTTAAAACGGTTGCCAAAGGTGCGTGCCATTTCTAAATGCTGCTCCTGATCCTTACCTACGGGTACCTTGGTGGCTTTATGTATCAGTATATCGGCCGCCATTAAAACCGGGTACGTTAACAGGCCGGCATTCACATTATCGGGCTGTTCACGCACTTTATCTTTAAATGAGGTACTCCGCTCAAGTTCGCCTAAATAAGCGTTCATATTCAGGTATAGGTATAACTCGGAAATTTCCTGCACGTCTGATTGTACATAAATGGTGGCTTTCTCCGGGTCAATACCGGCAGCTAAATACTCCACCAGTACGTTTTTTACATTACTGTGCAGGTCGGCAGGGGTAGGGTGCGTAGTTAGCGAATGCAGGTCGGCAATAAAAAAATAGCAATTATACTCGTGCTGCATCTTCACAAAATTTTGAATTGCGCCGTAATAATTTCCTAAATGCAGATTCCCGGTCGACCGGATACCACTAACAACAGTTTCCATAGCGGCGAAAGTAAGTATTTTTTATATTTTTGGTACTGATGAAATTGATAAAGAAAGTATACAATTGTATATATGTGTTGTACAATCAGACGAAAATTGAATAGCGTTCGTCCATAGCCCCTTCTAAACCTGCCTGCCGGCAGGCAGGTTTAGAAAGGGGCTATACGATTTTCATTCGCTAAAAACCGGGTATTTCTGTACTTTTGACTGTCATGAAAAACCTTAAAAGAATACACACCCGTTTTTACCGGTATAGTGTAGCTTTCTTTTTCTTACTGGTTTGGCCCATTTTGTATTTCCTTGCCCGTAAAAGGGAACGGTATAAGTATATTGACCGTTTCAGAAAACTGATAATTTTTTTAAGCACCACCATTTCCGGTATATTTTTCAGGATTAAGTATGAAACTCCGATGGATTGGACACGTACTTATATTATATGCCCAAATCATACCTCAAACCTCGATGTTTCGGCTATAAGCATGGCTATAAAAAACAACCTCTGTTTTATGGGAAAAGAGGAACTGCTGGACAATTTGGTATTGGGTTATTTTTTCAGGACCATTGATATTACCGTTAACCGCGAAAGTAAAATGTCGGCATTCAGGGCTTTTAAACAAGCTGCAGACAGGCTGATCCAGGGTACATCAGTGGTTATATTCCCCGAGGGTAAAATACCCGATGATTATCCGCCCCGGTTAAATGAGTTTAAAAACGGCCCATTCAAGCTGGCAATTGAGTTAAAGATCCCCATTATACCGGTAACCTCATTAAATACATGGCAAATACTATGGGATACCGGCACCGAATATGGCAGCAAACCGGGTATTTGTAATATATTTGTACACCGGCCCATTGAAACGACGCATTTAACGCTGGACGATGCCGACACGCTGCGCGATGAGGTGTACGCTATTATTAAACAAAAATTTGAACAAGCATGAATATTGACAGTGAAACCGTAGACAAGATAGCCCACCTGGCCCGGTTAGAGCTTGCTGAAGACGAAAAGCAGGAAATGATTGGCGACATGAATAAAATATTGGGCTTTATGGAAAAACTGAACGAGATAGATACCACGGGTGTTGAGCCGTTGATCTACCTTTCAAACGAAGTAAATGTTTTCAGGGAGGATGTGGTGAAACAGGAGATAACCCACGAAGAAGCTTTGCTGAACGCCCCTAAACATGATGATAAGTATTTTTTAGTAGCGAAAGTGATAGGGTAGGTTAGTCGGGAAGTCCGGAAGATTTAGGCGCGTTGTTAGCTTCATAAAAAACACAACTTTCGGACTTATGCGGACTTCCCGACTTCCGGACTAAATAAATTGTAACAAAATAGCCTAACCCACCGTCAAAGCAACAAAAAAAGCATGGAGCCATTAATTAGCCTTAAAGATATAGGACGAAAATACATTATAGGTGCGGAAATAATTCACGCGCTTAAATCGGTATCGTTAACTATTAATAAAGGCGAATTTGTGGCGCTGATGGGGCCGTCGGGTTCGGGTAAATCAACTTTGATGAATATCCTGGGCTGTTTGGATACGCCAACCAAGGGCGAATATATCCTGAACGGTATTAACGTAAGCCACATGAGCGATAACGAACTGGCCGAGGTGCGTAACTCCGAGATCGGTTTTGTTTTTCAAACCTTTAACCTGCTTCCCCGTAATACCGCCCTTGATAATGTGGCGCTGCCATTAGTTTACGCCGGCATAAATAAAAACGACCGGATGGAACGCGCCCGTAAAACCCTGGAAAACGTAGGGTTAGGCAACCGTACCGATCACCGCCCCAACGAATTATCAGGCGGGCAAAGGCAGCGTGTAGCCGTAGCGCGGGCGCTAATTAACAACCCGTCTATCATATTGGCGGATGAGCCTACGGGAAACCTCGATACTAAAACATCCATAGAAATAATGGGGTTGATAGAAGATATACACGCCAAAGGCAATACCATTATATTAGTAACCCACGAAGAAGATATTGCCCGCCACGCCCACCGTATTGTACGTATGCGCGATGGCCTGGTAGAAAATGATTACGCCAATACGGATATACAGAAGGTGGATAGAGGAGCGGTTAAGGCGGCTGTTTAGTTATTTCCACCATTTGGCTTCTTCAACAGCCTGACCTTTTTTATCATTTCTATACTTGGCATTGAGGGTTTCCCAACCACTTGATTTATACCCACCTGGAGAAAAATCTCCAGCCCCGATATCAAAATGGCCAGAGCTTGGAATTCTATAGTCTCCCCAATTGCAGCGTTTAGTTATATTACCATTGTATTGCGCCCATTGTCCAACAAATTGATTATTATTATAACTATCTGAACAAAATTCAATATCATCATATTTAATATGATCATTCTTATTAATAAAAAAGAATGATCGGAAGGAACCGTTAAAGACTCCTGTATGTGTCTGATGTTTGTTTTCATAAAAAGTATAATCCCCCAAAATAACATATTGACCTTTAAAGCCTTTATATGTATTTTCATTTTCACAACCATGTTCAGTTATGTTGCGTTTCCGGATGTTTGATATTTTCATAATTCCATGAAATTCATCTATGTTATTTTTAACCATTGATTTTCCATATACATCATAAGTATCCGATGAGCTTGGTTGTTTTGTTACCTTAATAATTTTAACTCTTATTCGTTGTTCGTAATTGTCGCCAATAAATCCATAAACCTCCGAATTATCCGTTATTGTGAAGAGGCTTGAAAAATTATATTTTATTAATTGCACCTTTAATTCCGTTGCTAATACATTTTCCATTTTAAGCTCTTTTTCTTTAAAAACATGAGCTTCTGTTTGTCCAAATGCTAAATGACAAACCATAATGAGAACTAAAAATAAATACAACTTTTTCATAATACAATATTTAACACCCCTCTGCCACCCTCGCCACAAACTCACCCAAATGAATTGATTTCTCTGCTACTATCGGGTCATAATTACCGATGATAAGCGTATGGTCAACCACCTCGATCATAAAATCATTATCGCGTATATCCATCACCGCGTTCCTGAAATTACGGTCCATGCAGAAGCCCGCTTTTACATGGTCGTTCACTACGACATAAAAAGTATCGCTAAAGGCTTTATCTTCCTTAAAATCCAGTTCTAAAGGGTGCATTAGCTCCAATATTTTATCGGTCAGCGTTTCGCGGCGTATTAAAACGCGGCCAAAATTTTGCTTTACGTAGGTGAGGCCCCAAACCTGGTATTCCTGGTGGTGGGTGGTATGCTTTACATCGCCCAGTTTATAATGTACCTCGACAAATAAAATATACGAGTCGCCCCGCTCATGTTTAATTACGTAGGAACCTTTTACCTTAACATCCAGGCAATTTTTAAATACCTCAAACTGTTCCAACTGGAAATCAATATGCCCGGTAAGCTGAATATTAAATTTTTCTTTCAGCGCTTTATAGGTATCCTGAAACCTGTCTATGGTTTCTGAGCTCAGGCCAACGGTATCAAACGGGTAGTTTTCCATTAAGGTTTAGTGTTTGCTAAAAATAGTAATTTGTCTCAACTAAAATTCCATCATTCACTAATTCACTCATTAATATAAGTACGTTTTCATCTTGCCGCAACTACAGGCGCAATTGGGGTCGCTTGCACCCAGTTTCTTTAAAAAATATTGATAAAAGGCAATACGGTCGGTCATGCCAGAATTATTTTCGCCTTTATTGCACTCCATCGCGCCGTTAACAATATTAATGGTCATCCCAAAACCGGGCAAACGGCCCGCGGCTTTATCAGCGGCATTGGGTTTCCATTTACCAATCATCACATCATGCGCCGATGGTTTATAGGTTTGCGGCGTCATCCAGAAATAAATAGCAGTTTTAAAGGCTACAACTGGGTCGGTATCTACCAGGTCGGGATTATTAAGCAGTATTTTATGATCGCCGAAGATGCAATCAGAAGCATAACCATAGTTCCCATTAAAGCTTAATTGCATAGGGCCGCGGCCATAATATTTTTTACCCTTAACAGCGGGGTAGTCGTTATTAGGGAGGATATAAGTTAGCGCAGTATTGCTCTCGTGAGTAAACATCAGCCCATCCGTATAGGTGCCATCTTCGCCATGCCGCGTTTCGTGGGCAATATGGGCGAAAAACGCGGCCAGTTCTTTTTTATTGGTCAGGATATCGCTTTCGGTACAAAAATTTCCGTAATCAATGGTATAAATGCTGTCGGGTTTTACTTTTGCCCAGGCTTCGTTCCAATCGGCATCCTGCCGCACTGTAGTTGATTTCCCGGTGCTTTTATCAGTTCGTATAAACTGGTAAACCGACGCTGCCCTACGGGAAATCTTAACCTTTATCAACCCCAGTTCTTTTATGGCCTGCATAAAAGAATTGTACGTATAAAATTTATCACGCTGCGGAAAAAGGTCATTGAATTGCTTTTCGGTAATTAAATTAAACACAACTGCAGGTTTTGGTATGGCAATAGCAGGGTTTGATACATTACCACATTTAAAACCAAACCATAACAATGCTATTGACAGCATTAACAGGAACTTTATTGATAACAAGAGTGATTTCACAGCGTATATATTAAGTGATTTATATTATTTGCCCGATAAATATAAAGATCAAGTTTAAAGTAACTCATAAATATTGAGTAATAATTAACTATGTTTAAATCAATATTTTTAAACCCGTATGAAGATATATACCAAAACAGGCGATAAAGGTTTTACCTCGTTAATTGGCGGTACGCGCGTACCCAAATATCATTTGCGTATTGAGAGTTACGGAACGGTTGATGAGTTGAATAGCTGGGTAGGGCTAATACGCGACCAGGATATTACAAACCACGATAAAGACTTTTTAAAGCAAATACAGGACAGGCTGTTCACCATCGGCTCATCGCTGGCGGCTGACCCTGAAAAGTCAAAGATGGTTATACCCGACCTGCATTTGGCCGATATAGAGTTGCTGGAAAAAGAAATGGATAAAATGAACGAACAATTGCCGGAGCTAAAGCATTTTATTTTACCGGGCGGCAGCAACAGTATATCGTATTGCCATATAGCGCGCTGCGTATGCCGCAGGGCGGAGCGCCTCGCCGTACATCTTGCCGAAGAAAGCACTGTGGATGAAAAGGTGATAATTTATCTGAACCGGCTAAGCGATTACCTGTTCACTTTAGCCCGTAAATTGGGAAATGACCATCAAATACCTGAAAATCAATGGATACCGAGATTGTGAAAAAATTTGAAAAATATATTGATAATCAATATAAAAATATTATACTTTTGCGAAAATGTAAATTCACTAATTAAACTAAAATATAGGATAAATATGTACTGGACACTCGAATTAGCATCTCACCTGGAGGATGCGCCATGGCCCGCAACCAAAGACGAATTAATTGACTACGCGATACGTTCAGGAGCCCCTGTTGAGGTTATAGAGAACCTGCAGGCGTTAGAGGATGATGGCGAGCCTTATGAAAATATTGAAGAGATATGGCCTGATTACCCTACAAAAGATGACTTCTTTTTTAACGAAGACGAATATTAATTATTAGCCGGAATTACAAAAAACCCTGTTCGGATAGCTATCCGGACAGGGTTTTTTGTTTTACCCCTTTTTGGAATGATTTTAGTTATTATCAAAATATTATAATAATTAAAACATAAAAAAAATGAGAGGCTTATTGTACATCATCGCCGTTATCCTTATTATAGGATGGGCATTTGGATTTTTCTTTTATTCCGCAGGCGGAATAATTCACATATTATTAGTTATAGCAATTATAGCTTTAATTTTAGGGTTGATACGGAGGGCATGACTTTTTTAGAATCAAGAGGCAAGAATCAAGAATCAAGATAATCCGGACTCTTAATTCTTGGCTCTTTTTTCTTGACTCTAATTTTTAACTCACCCTATACATCTTCCCCGGTAACGACCGTATAAAACCCTGCATTTCCATATTCAATAAATTCATGGCCAATTGGCTCATGGGCATATTGGTTTTAATGGTGAGGTCATCAATGGCCAGGGGTATTTTATGCTCCCTGATAATTTCGAATATAGTTTGCTCATCTGCTGAAAGATCAAGGGGCAGCATAAATTGTTCAACAGGCTTGGCATCATCAGGTTTTTCCCATCCCAGGCTGTAGGCCAGGTCGGCAACACACGTAAGCAGGGCGGCTTTATTGTTGCGGATCAAAAAGTTGCACCCTTCCGAATATTCATCATCAACCCTCCCCGGAAACGCAAACACATCCCGGTTATAGGAGTTGGCTATTTCGGCGGTTATAAGCGCGCCGCCTTTAATACTGGCCTCAATTACAATAACGGCGTCGGCCATACCGGCAACTATGCGGTTACGCTGCGGAAAGTTCTCCCGGTCGGGTTTGGTGTTTGACGGATATTCGCTTAACAGTCCGCCATTTTCCAGCATTTTATCAGCGGTTACGCGATTTTGTGAGGGGTATATGCGGTCGAGTCCGTGGCCCAGGATACCCACGGTGGCAACCTTATTTTTTAAACATTCCCGATGCGCCGCTACGTCAATGCCCAGGGCAAGGCCGCTTATTACCAATACTTCATATTGCTGTAGCTCCTCAATTAACCGGGCGCATAGTTGCTTGCCATAATCGGTAGCGTTGCGCGTACCAACAATGCTGACGACGCGGCGGGCGTTCAGGTTGGCGTTGCCTTTACTGTATAACAGGATAGGGGCATCAATGCAGTTTTTCAGTCGTTTGGGGTAGCGGCTATCAGTAAAAAATATAACGTCGATGCCGTTCTTTTCAACAAATTTTATTTCATCAGCCGCTTGTTGCAGGGCCTCCTTAAAATTGAGGGTTTTGAAAGTTCTTTCACCTATACCGGGCACATCAAGCAATTGATGTTTAGGCGCGTTAAATACCGCCTCGGCACCGCCAAAATGATTAACCAATAGCCTGCCCAATGTTGGGCCGATGTTTTTTACATAAGTTAAAGCTATTTGATGTAATTGCGACATATAGTTTCCGGACAGCTAAAATAGAAAATATTTGCTATAATTTTTAGTATTTAAAATGTTTATGGTGAAAAAATATTTCGAAAACATGGCGGCGATTACTCACCCCGCGGCTCTTCGAGCGCGACCCTCTCTTCCGCAAGCGGTAAAGAGGGTTGTTTTTTGGGAAACTTTTAACCCTCTTTGCGCCAAAGGCGAAGAGAGGGTGACCCAACGAAGCGCAGGTCGGGTGAGTAACCGGCGCGCGTTCATTTAAAACACGCATTTTTAAAATAAATTAAAAAAACTACAAAAATAGTTTGCAAACTACAAAAATAGTTTTACCTTTACCAAACTACATAAATAGTTTGCTATGAACATTAAAGAACTCACCAAAGCAGAAGAACAGGTAATGCAGCTATTATGGCAATTAAATGAGGCCATAGTAAAGGATATTATCGAAAAAATGCCCGACCCCAAACCTGCCTACAATACCGTATCGACGGTAGTAAGGGTACTGGAAGGGAAGGGTTTTATAGGCCATAAGGCCTACGGCAACTCGCATGTTTATTTCCCGCTCATCAGCGAGGCGGCGTACCGCAAATTCACTTTTGATAAGATGATGAGCAATTATTTCAGCAACTCGTACGAGAGCCTGGTATCCTTTATTGCCAACGAGAAGAAATTAAGCGTTAAGGAACTGGACGAACTAACCAAACTGATAGATAACCTAAAAACCAAGAAAAAATGAACTGGCTCTATTACCTCGCGGAAGCAAATATATACCTGGGTGTATTTTATTTGGCCTACTGCTTATTTTTAAACAGGGAAACCTATTACCAGCTTAACAGGGCCTACCTTATAGTTAGCTGCGTGGTTTCGTTTGTTTTACCTGTTATGCAAATAGGGGCGTTAAAGCCGGTTGAAGCTGTTGAAACCACTGCTCTAACTTATACTATCCCTATGCAAACAACGCAGGTTGCTGCCCCAATAGCGGCTCCGGTAGTAATTGAACATCATTTAACCTTGCCCGATTATTTATGGTATGCTTACCTGGCGGGCGCTATTGTTTTATTACTGGTGCTGGCCATTAAATTATATACTTTGTTTAAACTAACACGCAGTGCGCAATTTATTGAGCAGGGCAAACACAAGGTGATATACTTAGCCGAAACCGACGTCGCTTTTTCATTTTTAAATTACCTGTTTATTGGCACTAACGCGCCGGGGGCCAATACCATGATCAGGCACGAACTGGTGCATATACGGCAGCGCCACTCGGCCGATATTATTTTTATAGAGCTGTTAAAGATCATCAGCTGGTTCAATCCCTGCATTTACCTGCTGCAAAACAGCCTGAAAACCGTACACGAATACATTGCCGACGAACAAACCGCGGCTTACGAAACTGACGCCCTTACCTACTCGTCGTTTTTAGTTAATAACGCTTATGGCTCGGGCGGCTCATCTATCACGCATTCATTTTTCAATTATAACCTGTTAAAAAAGAGAATTATTATGTTGAACCAACAACGTTCGGGTAATTTGGCAAGGCTGAAGTACCTGGTGGCTGTACCCATTTGTGCAGGATTATTATGCGCCTCGACCCTCGCGTTCAGTAAAAATTACGGATGGGTTGATCTGGCGCCGGCGAAAGTTAAGTCTTTATCCGCCGATTCGGCTGACATTGTAACACCGAGCGGCTATAAACGCGGTTATGAAAAGCTGGTATGGCATTTTAACGTAAAATCTATTTTCTTCCTGAATAACTATATGCAAAAGGATTTTATGATCGACAATAAGAACCTAATCATAAAAGGTGGAATAGTTGTGGTTGGTTTTAATGTTACAGATGAACATAAACTATCGGATTTAAAGGTAATTAGCAGTACAAACGACGAATTGAATAGTGTTATTACCAATAGCCTCGCCTCGTTTAACGGAGCAATTAATGATAAACCTGGCGCGCATACGTTTCTTTTTCATATTTCTACAACGGGGCATACAGAGGAGGAAGATGAGGTTATATGCCGTAAGTATGGATATGACAACCATTATACAATAGCGATTGCGCCTAAGATTACGGTTAACGGAGCTAAAAATCCGCCACAAACGGTAAAACCCGATAGTAAAGTAAAAAAATTCCCGCCGCCCATAGTTAAACCGGATAACAAAGTGAAAAGTTTCCCGCCGCCAATAGTAAAGCCCGATAAGACGAGCTATATTATTGACCCGGCAAATTACAATGCTGATATGCTATATGATATGAGCAAGAAACTGTATAAACTAGGATTTCAAATGGATTTTAAGGAAATTAAAACAAACGGATCAAACCAATTACAAGTTTCATTAGAAACTTTACCAAGCCATAATTGGCACCAGGGCGGTAGCGCCACATTCGATTTGGACGCATTGAAGAAATTAAATTATGTTATTGCCGTTGGTGGTGATAACGAAAAACAAATGATCTATGTGCATAGCGTACCTAACCCCGATAAATATCCGCGGCCCGTGGTAAAGCCCGATACCACTTCAAAAAGAGTATCGGATGCGTTTTACAAGTATCTCCGGCAAAGTATTCATTACCCGGCAGAAGCGCGCAGTAATAACATTACCGGGCGGGTTATTGCAACCTTTACTGTTGCCGACAACAAACTGAAAGATATTAAGGTAGTAAGAGATATTGGGCATGGCACTAATGAAGAATTAGCCAGGGTTTTGAAAAATTATACACCAAATGACAATATTGAGCCGGGTAAATATGTTATACCGGTTTTCTTTGCGATTGCAGGTTTAAATTTTGATGCGCAAAGCTATCCACCTGATATAGCCAATAGAGTTAGAGAACATACGGCCGTCGGTTATACCCACAATAACGATACCGTTTGGAACTTGGAACAAATTGTTATTGTTGGGTACGCAACGCAACATTAAAGTTAAATATTAGGGACGAATATGCTACGGGAAAGATTTACGAAGTTTTAGAAACTTCGTAAATCTAAAGCGGTTGTATATATTTTATAAAAATAACTAATTATTTAGTTTTAATTTTATACCTTTAACTCGCGTTAAACTATGAAATTGTGAAATATTTTTACCTTGCTTTATTGGGGATACTGGTAGCCGGCTGTAATACGAAAGGAGCCAGGATAACCGGCGCGGCCCATGGTTTAAATGGTGAAGTGGTTAGCATTATTGATTCGGCGGGCACTGTTGTTGATTCGGCCGTTATCAGTGATGATCAGTACCGGATAAAATTAACCGAATTGAAAGCTCCGGGATATTTTACGTTCTCAGTTCAGCAGGACGGGCATCCGCGCGATTTTGAGATATACCTCGAAAATGTAAAATACATTATTGATATCCCCGTTAAAACAACTGATTACCTGCGTGTTAAAACCACTTCAAAAACACAAAATGAGCTAAGCGCTTATTGCAATTTTGAAGATAGTTTAATGTATAGATTTCATCACGAAGTGGATAGTTTAAATGTTAAGATAACCGACGCAGACAGCAAAAAATTATCCGATGCCGAATTCGATGAAAAGGTGAAGCAAATTCAATGGGCACAAGCGAGGAAAAAAGGGGCAAGAATAGGTATTATGAGTTCGTTTATTGATAAATACCCGCAATATGAAATTGTTGCCCATATTATAACCGATATGGACTACAAAAACAATCCGCAGGAGTATTACCTGGTCTATCAGAAATTAAGCCCCCCGGCTAAAAACAGCAGCGAGGGAAAACGGCTTGGCGCAGCATTGCGGAGTATGCTGAATATTAAAAATTAACGCCTAAAACTCTCCACTGTCGAAATAAATTATGAAAAAATTTGGTCCGGGATTATTGGTTCTTTGTTTGTTCTTATTTAGCTGCATCCGGGTCGATGCGCAAAAACTGCCCAATGTACAGCAAACCAGCCTGCGTGCCCCGGCTAACATAAAAATTGATGGCAAGGCAGCGGAGTGGGATAATCAATTCCAGGCTTATAATAAAGCTACAGATGTTTTTTATACGATAGCTAATGACGATAGTAAGCTATACCTGATCGTAAAGGCAGCCGATATGAATATTGTAAATAAAATAGTGCAGGCTGGGATTACTTTTACAATTAACAGCACCGGTGATAGAAAAGACAAAAATGGTGTGGCAATAACTTTCCCGGCAAGGGAAGCAAAAAGTGGTTTGTTGATAAGATTTGTGAACAGGCCTAAACCATCGAAAGATACTGCAATGTATTGTATGCAAACCGATTCTTTTATGAGGGTAAGTAATAAAAAACTGGGAGATAGTTTAAAATTGATCAGGATTACCGGTGTAAAGGATATAGAGGACAATTATATTTCTGTATATAACGACATTGGCATTAAAGCAACAGCCCTCTTTGATGATAAAATTAATTATACCTATGAGTTGGCGGTGCCATTAAAGTATCTCGGGCTTACAATAAATAATAAGGCAACGTTTAGTTATCAAATTAAACTTAACGGCGTAGCGCCACCCAATGCTACTTTCCAGACTATACCCAGCGGCCGTTTTATTGTGGCTACTGTAGGTAACAACCAAACTGTTTTTATACCTAATACCGGCCCCTATGTGGGTTTCGCCTTCCCTACCGATTTTTGGGGAGAGTATACTTTAGCGAAAAAATAATAATAATCGCGTCATTGCCACGCTGTTCGAAGTCCCCCGAAGTGTTTATAAAACGGTGTGGGTGTCATCCTGAGCCCCGTCGAAGGATGTGCGTAAAGGCCCTCGCACATAGTCTTCGACGTGGCTCAGACTGACAACGCTCTTTATGTCACTTCTCCTTCAGAATTGCTCGAAATTTTACAACTCGCAGTAATGACGTGTTGGAGAGCAGGTAGTCAGGCAGTAAAAGCTTCGTAAATTTAATAAGGCTGTAAATATTTTATTCAACAAAAAATAACTAATTAGGTAGGGTTTAATTTTATATCTTTAAAGTATAAACCATTACAACGTGTTGCAGTTATGAAAAAAATAATGAACGCTAATTTCAAGCCGGTTTTTTTTGCTCCTTTATTGCTGATAATTACACTCGCTGCCCATGCGCAGGACAATGCGAAACCTAAACCCGTAAAGATGCCCGAAATACAGGCAGAAAGCCTGCGTGCGCCGGATAAAGTAAAAATAGATGGCAACGTTGATGAGTGGGGCACATGGCAAGCCCATAATACCGACGTTCGGGTATTTTATACGCTGGCAAATGACGATAAAAATCTTTACCTGGTGATACGTTCGCAAGGGCCCTACCCTAACGACAAGATGTTACTTGGCGGAATTACACTTATTGTTAGCCATTCGCTCGATAAAAAGAAACGGATAAAAGCACCCGATAATGTAAGCGTAACTTTCCCGGTTATTGATAAACAAAAGGTTGTTAGCGTAAACGCGTCCTCAGATAAATACTTCTATAATTGGGCGGGCGAAAAAAGAACCGGCCACCAGGCGCAAATTGATTCGTTACAAGCGGTTGCAAATGCACAGGCAGACGCGGCTTTTAAAGAAATTAGAGTTATTGGTATTAAAGATGTAGATACTGTTATTTCGATGTACAACACAGACGGCATAAAAGCCGCGGCGCGCTTTGATAATAACATAGTACTGAATTGCGAAATGGCTATACCGCTAAAATACCTGGGGCTTGACCCGGCCAACCCAACTGCCTTTAGTTATGCTGTTAGATTGAACGGGACCAGGTCGAATAGAATGACAATTACCTCAAGAGGGCCTGTCTCACCGGCTATGCAGGATATGATAGAGCAAATGCAAAATCGAATAATTACCGACCCTAACCAATTATATATGATAGATCCGAAGGATTTGTGGAGTGTGTATACGCTGGCAAAAAAATAATTGAAGTCAATTTATATCTTTAACTATAAACTTTTTTAATTATGAAAAATGCTTTAATACAGGTAATTAAGCCTGCATTAATTTTATTGGTATTAATTATTACAGCCGGTAATGCAAACGCGCAAAATCAGTCAAATGTAAGTTTTCCCCCGCCTGTAGTTATACGTGATGGCAATGGGGTTAAAAAAATCACCTGTTTTATTGATCCAGCTTCCTACAGGGGCGCTGCCGAACTTAATAAAATCAGCTCATACCTTCGCGAAGCGGGGTTTCAAATGGATTTTAAAGAAATTAAAACAAACGGATCAAACCAATTAGAAATTTCATTAGAAACTTTACCGGGCCTTAACTGGCACTTAAGAGCAAGCACTACATTCGACCTGGACGCGTTGAAGAAATTTAATCTTGTTATTGCTGTTGGTGGTGATAACGAAAAAAAAATGATCTATGTGCATGGCGTACCTAACTCGGATAAGTTTCCGCCCCCTGTAATGGAACCTGATATCATTACAAAAAAAGTATCAGATGCGTTTTATAGGTACATCCGGAACAATATTCGTTACCCGGCAGAAGCGCGAACTAATAACATAACTGGGCGGGTCATTGTATCTTTTGCTGTTACCGATAACAAAATTGCAGATGTTAAAATATTAAGAGGTTTAGACCATGGCTTAAACGAAGAATTAACAAGAGTATTGCAAAACTATACCCTAAATGGTACTGTGCCGCCGGGTAAATATGCCATGTCGGTTTTCTTCACTCTTGCAAGCGGGGGCGAGACCCCAAACTCACCTGATAGCAAAGATGATAAAGTTAGAGAATACAAAGGCCTTGTCAATGGCTTTACCCCTTTGAATGAAGTTGTTGTAGTTGGCTATAGGAAGCCGTAATTTACCAGGCTACAGTAAGATTTACGAAGTTTTTAAAACTTCGTAAGTCTAATTTCTATTTGCTAACTAAACTATCGGGGTATTATATTTGACAGATACAATAAACCCTGCCATGAGAAAAATACTTAAACCTTTGTTAACCGCGCTGCTTTTTTTTAGCATGGTAAGTAGTTTATATGCAGAAAAGCAGTTAAATACATTAGTTGATACCGGAAAAAATTCTGGAAAATCTGCTGTAAATGAGTTTTATAAATTTTTTACAACGACACTCCGATATCCGTATGCAGCACGAAACAGTAGTGTTCAAGGCTATGTTTCAGTAACATTCACCATTGCAGATAATAAAATTAACGATATAAAAATTATTAAAGGGCCCGGATATGGCATGGAAGAAGAAATAACCAGGGCTCTTCAAGATGTAAATCGCGATAAAAATGTAAAACTGCTAAACAGTTTACAGCCGGGTAAATACGGTATGAATTTTCGGTTTGTCCTGGCAGGCGCCAACAGTGAATTGGGAGATGAAAGGATCTCAGTTCCTGAAAAAATAGCTGGCTACACTTATTTAAATGAAGTTGTTATAGTAGCATACGGCACACGTCGTTAGGCTATATCTTCATGCATTAATTCAGAACTTTTTTTAGATAGAAATCCACGCAATTGAGACGGCTTGGGTTGTTGCTTTTTAAGCATTGCCGTATCTTTTTCTTCCTTAACTTCAAACGCGATGATCTCTATTAATTTACCTACAAGGTTGTCAGGCAGGGTAATAGTGAGATTATTTTGATTTGATTTTAAAATTGTACGTATCATAATAACAAAGATATTCATTTAACTAATAAAGCACAATAGGGTGATTCACAAAAGTGATTCATGCCAAATTTTAGAAAATTGCTAAATTACCATAACCAATTAATTTACACCCATTTGTTTTTGTTAGCTTAAAGCTTTTATACTGATTCAGGGTGATTCACCCTGTTTTTGCAAGGTATTGAATTACAGCGGCTTACTGGCAAAAAGTGATTCAAGTGATTCATCTGATTCACTATTTTGTGAATCACCTACATCACGTTTTACCCCTTCACATAAACCACCTGCTTCGTCTCAAAAAACTCTTCCGCAAAATGGTCGCTCAAATAAAACTGCTGCACCTGCAGGCCCGACTCTTTGATCTCGGCGGCCAGGTCGCCGCCTTTAAGATACAGTATACCATTGGGCAGGCTGTTCTTCGATGCCTTATTGAATTTACCCTTTACCCAGGGGTAGAACTCCTTCAAACTGGTTACAGCGCGCGATACTACGAAGTCGAACTTTTCATCCACCTGTTCGGCACGAAGGTGCGCCGCGCGTACGTTCTTAAGGCCCAGCGCTGCTGCCACTTCCTGCACCACCTTTATTTTCTTGCCTATAGAATCAACCAGGTAAAACCGTGTATCGGGGAACATTATGGCCAGTGGTATGCCCGGGAAACCTCCGCCTGTGCCTACATCAAGCACGCTTTCGCCGGGTAAAAAGGGCATCACCTTAGCTATGCCCAACGAGTGCAAAACGTGCCGCTCAAACAGCTGGTCAATATCCTTGCGCGATATGACGTTGATCTGGTTGTTCCAAAATTCATATAGTTCGGGCAGTTGCTCAAACTGCTGCTGCTGGGTGGGGGTAAGGCCGGGGAAATAAGTAAATAACTGCTCAGATGTCATCCCTGCTGCCACGAGTTATAATATTGCCAAGCAGGTACCTGGCCCTGAACAATTGCGCCTTAACTGTACCCAGGGGCAGATCAAGCTGCAGTGAAATTTCTTCATAACTTAACTCATCAAAATACCGCAGGGTGATCAAATTACGGTATCGTGAGGGCAGGCTGTGTATCAACAGTTTAAGTTCTTCGGTCTGCTGCTTTTTTATAGATGATTCTTCGGGGTTTAAAACATCCGCCTTTATCTGTAATGGCATTTCGTCGCCATCTTCATCCATCATCCCGTGGATGGATTGGGTGTTCAGTTTTTTTTTACGTATAAAGTCAATACAATTATTGGTAGCTACCCTAAACAGCCAGGTGCTGAAAGCATAATCAGGTTGGTATTTGTCCAATTTCTCAAAAGCTTTGGCAAAGGTTTCCACGGTAAGGTCCATGGCATCTTCCTTATTGTTAACCATTTTGAGCACCATGAAATAAATAGAATCTTTATACCGCTGCATCAGGTCGGCGTATGCTTTTTGGTTGCCTTCCCTGGCTTTCACTACCAGGTAAAAGTCATTTTTCGCATTATCAGTGAAATTCGAATTTATTTCCATTGGGTAGTTTTTACAAAAGTCGCGATAAGCCCAAAAACAGTGATATAAATGTAGTAAACAAAATCAAGAAATGGCAAACACCATAACAACGGCTTCGCATTTAATTTTTTAAATATCCTGCGGTAAATGATGAGCTGTATGGTCCACCTTAAAATAAACAAGCCTAATGCCAATTGCGGCTCAAAATAAAACGCCAAACTCCATATAAACAAGCCATAAAATAGTAGTCCGCTCATGGCGTCAAACGTAAGCAGGCGACGGTGGCTGGCCTTATACAATTTACCAACACCCATATGGCGTTTTTTTTGCCGGTACAGGCTTGCCAGCGTAGGCTTTGCCGATGTGTAAACAAACGTATCCGGGTGTATTTCAATAGCGGTGTTAGTGGCCGTAGCATTTTGGTTAACAAACAGGTCGTCGTCCCCTGAAAGTACCTGCATATGGGCCGCAAAGCCTTTGTTTGAAAAAAACAAAGTTTTGGTATAAGCCATATTACGGCCTATGCCCATATAAGCGTCTTTGTTCAAAGCCGCCGACAAATAATTTATAGCTGTTTTTAAGGTTTCAAAACGAATTATGGCGTTTAATAGTCCCTTAGTTTTATAACAGGGTGAATACCCCAATATGAGTTGCACTTCCTCATTAAAATGTGCGGACATCCGGGTTATCCAGTTTGGCGACGCGGGCTGGCAATCAGCGTCGGTAAATAAAAGATGCTCATTTTTTGCCCCTTTTATGCCTAAGGTAAGCGCGAATTTTTTCCCTGTTTTAAAGCGGACATGCTCATTTATCGTTACTATTTTAAGATGCGGGTATACTGCTTTCAGATCGGCCAGAACCAAATCAGAATCATCGTACGAACAATCATTTACCACCACTACTTCAAAGTCGGGATAGTTTTGTTCCAGTATGGATGGCAGGTTATCCCTTAAATTTTGCGCTTCGTTACGGGCGCTAATTATTACTGATACGGGCAGTTTGGCCTCCGGAAGTTCGTCCGGCTGCTTATAGGCCGCCAGCGAGTTTTGGTTGTTGATCAAAAAGTACAACTGGACAATGAACGCCAGCATAAACAGGGTAAATAATGCGACTTGTATATAGGTTTCCAATATGTAATAAAATATGCAGCAAATTTGGGTAAAAAAAATGTGAAATTGAGGTTAGTTAATTAGAGATTAAAGATTAGTAATTAGAGATCGGTGATTAGTTACCTACTAATCGCTAATCTCTAATCACTAATCACTATTTTTGCTCCACAAAAATGAAATTTAACCTAATAGCACAAGATCCGCTTTCGAAGGCCCGGGCAGGAGAAATCACCACTGATCACGGTACCATACAAACACCTATTTTTATGCCCGTTGGCACAGCAGGTACCGTAAAGGCCGTACACCAGCGGGAGCTTAAAAACGATATTGAGGCGCAAATAATATTAGGGAACACTTATCATTTATACTTAAGGCCCGGGTTAGATACGCTGGAAAGCGCGGGCGGGCTGCATAAATTTATTGGTTGGGACGGGCCCATATTAACCGACAGCGGCGGCTACCAGGTATATTCATTAAGCGAAGTACGAAAAATAAAAGAAGAAGGGGTAACATTCCGTTCGCATATAGACGGATCGAAGCACTTGTTTACACCCGAAAACGTTATGGATATTCAGCGCGTTATTGGCGCGGATATCATAATGGCCTTTGATGAATGTACACCTTATCCCTGCGATTATATTTATGCTAAAAAGTCGATAGAAATGACGCACCGCTGGCTAAAGCGCTGCTGCGATCATTTTGACCATACCGAACCTAAATACGGGTACAGCCAAACGTTGTTCCCGATAGTACAGGGCTCGGTATATAAAGACCTGCGGGTAAAGTCGGCCGAGGTGATCGCTTCCTTTGACCGCGAGGGTAATGCTATAGGCGGATTATCAGTAGGCGAGCCTGCCGAAGAAATGTACGCCATGACCGAATTAGTATGCGATATATTACCAGCGCAAAAACCACGTTACTTAATGGGCGTAGGTACGCCTGTAAATATATTGGAAAATATTGCCCTGGGTATTGATATGTTTGATTGTGTAATGCCAACCAGAAATGCCCGCAACGGTATGCTTTTTACGAAGAGCGGCGTTATTAATATCAAGAACGAAAAATGGAAAAACGATTTTTCGCCTATTGAAGATGACAGCGACCTATTTGCCGATAAGCAATACACAAAAGCCTATTTACGGCACTTGATCCACTCGGGCGAAATGCTTGGCGCGCAGATAGCAACCCTGCATAACCTGCATTTTTACCTGTGGCTGGTTAAAGAAGCCCGTAAAAAAATAATAGATGGCGGATTTTATAACTGGAAAAAAATAATGGTTAACCGTTTAGGCCAAAGATTATAAATGAAGAACATTTTAAACAGGTATTTAAAAATAATTGACCGGTATATTATCAGTAAATACCTGGGTACATTTTTCTTTACCCTGGTTATAGTTATAACCATTTCTGTAGTATTCGATATATCAGAGCACCTGGATAACTTTTTGTCGCATAATACTACGGTTTATGATATTGCCTTTAAATATTATGCCGGCTTTATTCCTTATTTTACCAATCTTCTATCGCCTATTATTACGTTTTTAGCGGTGATATTTTTTACCGCTAAAATGGCCAATCAAACAGAGATTGTGCCCATTCTTAGCGGAAAGGTTAGTTTCAGCAGGTTTTTAAGGCCATATTTTATATCGGCTACTTTAATATTTCTCGTTTCCTTTTTTGCCAATGTTTACCTTATTCCTTATACCAACAGGCTAAAGGTAACTTTTGAAAATACGCACGGGTTTAATGGTGACCCTACCAAGAATGAGGTACACCTTCAATTAGATAAACGCACCTATGTATACGTGCAGTCGTATGATAATGCGATGCATACCGGTTTCCAGTTTGTCTTAGAGAAATTTGACGGGGATGTACTGCGGGAAAAAATTGTTGCCAACTCGATCACCTATGATTCATTGAAGAATAAATGGACCATGAAAGATTATTCCATCCGTTACATAAACGGAATGAGAGAAAAACTGGCAATGAACCTGCAGCAAAAAGATACCACTCTTGCCCTTAAACCTGCGGATTTTGAAACGCATGATAATGTGTATTCGGCCATGTCAATGACCGAACTTAACAAAAACATTGAAAGTGAAAAAACGCGTGGTGCAGGAAACATGAAGGATATGCTGTACGAAAAATACCGGCGCTTTATTTATCCAATGGCATCATTCGTGCTTACAATGATCGGGGTATCCATATCATCGCGCAGGGTTAGGGGTGGCATAGGCCTGCCGTTGGGCATAGGCCTGTTTCTTTGCTTTGCCTATATTGTGGTAGATAAGTTCGCGCTAGTATTCGCCATAAAAAGCGGTTTAGACCCGCTTATTGCTGTATGCGTCCCTAATGGTATGTTTGGCTTGTTGGGCGGCTATTTACTTTATAAAGCGCCTAAATAATGGCAGAAGCTAATACCGGCATAAACAAAAACCTGCTTATACTGCATTTCACAGTATTTATATGGGGTTTTACCAGCATATTGGGCGCTTTAATATCTATATCGGCTGTGCCGCTGGTTTGGTATAGAGTATTGATAGCTATGGTATCGCTGTTCCTTTATTTTAAATTTAATAAAACAGCATTTAAAGTAACCCGCAACACTTTTTTGAAGTTGTTTTTTACCGGGGCACTGGTTGGCGGTCATTGGATATTGTTTTTCGCATCCATCAAGCTATCAACCGTGCCGGTTACGCTGGTATGTCTTTCGTCAATGACCCTGTTTACGGCTATATTGGAGCCGCTGATCAACAAAAAGCGTATCTCAAAACTGGAGATCGTAGCCGGCCTGTTAATTATAACCGGCATAATTGTAATATTTAAGTTCGAAACCCGATATACAACCGGTATTATAACAGGCTTAACAAGCGCGCTTTTTGCCAGTATTTTTTCTATCATCAATTCTAAACAGGTAAAAAATCATACGCCTCCAGTTATTGCCTTTTACGAGCTTACCGGGGCTTTTTTCTGGACTACCTTATACTTGTTTTTTTTCCATGAATTTAACCATGCCATGTTTTTAAAAAACGCTGATATTGGTTACCTGCTACTGCTCGGAACCATTTGCACATCGCTTGCATACGTTGCCGGGGTATCTGTAATGCGCGAGCTTTCGGCTTTCCGTGTCGCGTTGATTACTAACCTGGAGCCGGTTTATGGCATTCTGATGTCGTTTCTTTTTTTTGGTGATATGAACAAAATGACCACCGGTTTTTGGGTTGGTGCATTGATCGTTCTGTCAACCATCTTCCTGTTCCCGGTTGTACGAAAGCAAATTCAAACACGCAAATAGTATTGTCTCGATACCTATATTTCTCGAAAAATTTAATCTTCTCGTATTAATAAAGTAGGGTAGGGGGCGATAAGTTTTGTGCCTTTCATTTGCATTTTAAGCATCTCTAAGCCACCCTGTATTTAAAACATGTTCATATACATCTTTTAAATTTTGATCGTTACTGGGCGAAATTTAAGAGCATGCTTTGTGTACTGAATTGCCAAAAACTAAATGGAGCAGGAAATCACCAAAGTAAATGCAAAACAAGGTAAATTTTAGCTTAAATAAATTTTATATTTAGTTTTATATAAATAATATATATAGTTAAAAATCAAATATTTAAACTTTCTATTGAAAGTGAAAGTTTAGATTTTCATAAAAGCATAATACTACTGAAAACTAAGATAATTAGTATAGTAACTTATTTAGTAATAAATTATGCTATAAATTGTTAATAATCAATTAAATAAATTAATATATATGAACTAAAACATTACTACACGATAAAAGGATTAAAATTACAACAGTTCGTGTATTGAAATAGGGAATTTTGATTTTTGAAAAAAAAGAGGGATTGTGGCAAGTAGTAAAAGAATTTCAAAAAGGCAGCTTTTTAATAGCTTCGTTAAAAAACTTTATTGTTTAAAAACCTGGCAAATTTTTTTAGAATTCTTCGATCCTTTTTTTTAGAAATAATTCCGCCACGGCAATATCTTCAGGAAAAGTTATTTTAATATTTTTATAATCGCCTGCTATTAAATTTATCTTAACTCCTGTTTCTTCAACCACGCCGGCATCGTCTGTAAATTTGGTGGCATAGGGTTGCTGATAGGCGCTTTTGAGCTGGGCCGATTGAAAGGTCTGCGGTGTTTGTATTAAATAAATTTCATCCCGGTTTAACGCAACGGTAGTTTCGTTTTTTAACTGCCTTACCGAGTCGCGGCTTTTAACAGCTGTAACCGCGTTACCATGCTTAGCAGCATAGTGGTATGATTCATCGATAATTTCGCAACTGATAAGGGGCCTTACAGCATCGTGTACAGCAATGAGCGAGTCCGCGTTACCTGGTATTGTATCTAACCCGTTTTTAACAGAATGAAAACGTGTTTCGCCGCCGTTTACCAATTGATGCGGGATGGTAAAATTATGTGTTATACAAAGCTGTGCCCAGTAGGTGTGAAAATGAGCAGGAAGCACTAAAATAATATGAGGTTTCGAAGCGCAATGATGAAAAGCCAGTAAGGTATGCATCAACACGGGGGTTCCGTTAAGCAGCAAAAATTGCTTGGGCAGTACCGACAACATCCTGCTGCCCGAACCACCGGCTACTATAATGGCGTAGGTTTGTTGATTAGTCATTAGTCATTAGTCATTAGTCATTAGTCATTAGTGGCTAATGCATTAATAATTGGTAAACTAATAAATAAAATAACCAATGACAAATGACCAGTGACTAATCAACTATATAATCAGCATCGCGTCGCCATAGCTGTAAAAGCGATATTTTTCTTTTATGGCTACTTCGTAAGCATTCATAACGTTTTCATAACCGCCAAAGGCAGCTACCATCATCAGCAATGTTGATTCGGGTGTATGAAAATTAGTGATCATTGAATTGGCAATACTGAAATCGTATGGCGGAAAAATGAATTTGCTGGTCCAGTCGTTAACCGGCTTTAAAGTTTTACTTGCTGATACCGCCGATTCAATGGCGCGCATACTGGTGGTACCAACTGCACATATCCGTTTTTTAAGCTCAATGCCCCTGTTTACAATATCGGCCTGCTTTTGTTCGATGATGATCTGTTCCGAATCCATTTTATGCTTGGTAAGGTCCTCTACCTCTACCTGCCTGAATGTTCCTAAACCAACGTGCAGGGTAACTTCTGCAAACTCAACACCTTTAAGTTCCAGGCGTTTCATGAGCTCGCGGCTAAAGTGCAAACCTGCTGTAGGGGCAGCTACAGCGCCCTCATGCTTGGCAAATATGGTTTGATAGCGTTCTTTATCTTCGGCGGTTGCCTTGCGTTTTATATACTTTGGCAATGGCGTTTCACCCAATATTTCAACATTGCGCCTAAATTCTTCTTCGGTACCGTCAAACAAAAATCGGATGGTACGGCCGCGCGATGTGGTATTGTCAACTACCTCGGCAATTAAAAGGTCATCATCGCCAAAATATAGCTTGTTACCTACCCGTATTTTACGCGCCGGATCAACCAGTACATCCCAAAGGCGAAGTTCTTTATTTAATTCTCTCAATAAAAACACTTCAATAGTTGCCCCTGTTTTTTCTTTGTTCCCGTACATACGGGCAGGAAATACTTTGGTATTGTTAAGGATCATAACATCCTTGTCATCAAAATAATCCAATACGTCTTTAAAAATTTTATGCTCAATTTTTCCTGAATCGCGATGCAATACCATTAAACGCGACTCGTCGCGGATGGCAGAGGGTGTATTTGCAATTAATGATTCGGGTAAATTGAATTTAAATTGAGATAATTTCATGCTTTTATGTATGGATTTTCAGGGCGCAAATGTACAAATATATTATTATGATTACATTGATTATATTATTAGATTACACTGATATTGATTTAGATTACGCTCATTGCATTAATTGTATACGCGGCTTACTCTATCGGTTTTATTTAGTTAAAATAGTGTAACTTAATTGCAATCTGCGCATCTAAACCATAACACCATTTTTGTAATCAGGTTTAAAAATTTGTGCAATCAATAAAAAATCTGTGAAATCATAAAAGAATCAGTGTAATCACCATATATGATATTTTTAAAACTTTTTCGTGAAAGCTTTTTGTTTGCTTTTGATGCTTTAAGACAAAACAGGTTGCGCACGCTGCTTTCGTTATTGGGGGTTACCATTGGCATATTTACCATAATCGCTGTTTTTTCGGCAGTTGATACACTCCGGGATAACCTGCAAAAAAGTGTAGACAAATTGGGCAGCAATAGTGTTTATGTAGAAAAGTGGCCCTGGGTATCAGACGGGGAATATCCCTGGTGGAAATTTATGCAGCGCCCGGTATCGAGGTTAAGCGATTTTTATGAATTACAAAAACGCAGTCAAACCGCCGGGGCCATATCCTATGAAATAACCATTGATAGCCGCACCATAAAATATGGAAGCAATACGGTTGATGGTGTTGAGATTGATGGTGTTACACAGGAGCACAATAAAACCTGGAACTTTGATTTTGAAGACGGACGGTATTTTACCGATATGGAATCAAAAACAGGCGCACCGGTTATTTTAATCGGCCATGATATTGCCGATAATTTATTTCCCGGAGGTACTGCTATTGGCAAACAAATAAAAGTAATGGGCAGGTATGTAACCATTATTGGCGTTTTTGCAAAAGAAGGGAAAGACATGCTGGGTATATCAGACGATAAATTAGTGGTATTGCCATTAAATTTCGCCCATAATTTAATTGATGTACAGAATGAGAAATACCGCCCCTCAATTATTGTAAGAGGTAAGGAGGGTATCCCTATGCAGGAGGTGCAGGGCGAACTGCGGGGGTTAATGCGTTCTATACGCAGCTTAAGGCCGAACCAGGAAGATAACTTTGCTTTAAATGAAAGCACTATGCTTTCAGATCAATTGGATATTGTATTCAAAGTAATCAATGTGGCCGGTTTTATTATCGGGCTGTTCTCTATATTGGTAGGCGGGTTTGGTATAGCTAATATTATGTTTGTTTCTGTAAAAGAGCGTACAAATATTATAGGCATTCAAAAATCATTGGGGGCAAAAAACTATTTTATTTTATTACAATTTCTTATCGAGGCTATTATTCTTTGTTTAATGGGGGGGATAATTGGGCTTCTAATGGTGTACGGGGGCACATTTATAGTAAAATGGATAGCGGATATGACCATTGTGCTTTATCTTAAAAACATAATAATAGGAATAGGCACCTCTGTTGGTATCGGTATAATTTCGGGCATCGTGCCAGCATATTTCGCCTCAAAACTTGACCCGGTTGAAGCAATACGGTCTAATTGAGTTTTGAGTAGTGAGTTCTGAGTAAGGAGAAAAACTCATAACTGATAACTCAACACTCACAACTAAAGAACTACACCACCGGCTGGTAATGCTTAGATACTTTTTCAAAAAACATAGCTGGTACAAATGGTTTTGTTAAATAATCACTCATGCCTGCTTCCAATGCCTTGTTGTAGGTTTCGGGCATAGCGTCGGCGGTAAGCGCTATAATGGGTATTTCAGGGTTGGTTTTTTTGATGGCAATAGTAGCCTCAAAGCCATCCATCACCGGCATTTGCAGGTCCATGATGATCAGGTCGTAAACTTTATTACGCACCATATCAATAGCTAACTGTCCGTTTAACGCTTCATCAACATTTGCCTGCCATTTTTTAAGGAACCTTGATGCTATAAGCAGGTTCATTTTATTGTCATCAACTATCAGCACATTCATTCCGTATAAATTAAGCATAGGGCTGCTGTTCAGGTCAGCCAGTGGCCCATCAGACTCTTTTTTTAGCTGCTTAAATGAAATAGTAAACGTGAATTCGGTGCCTTTTCCAGGTTCGCTTATAACCGAAATCTCACTTTTATGAAGCTTTACCAGGCGTTTTGTAATTGCAAGCCCCAGGCCTGTGCCCCCATGATTGTTGTTAAACATCGGTTCCTGCGTAAAAGGATCAAAGATGATGTCCAGGTTTTCGGGTGCAATACCTATCCCTGTATCAGCTATGGTAAATTTAATAGTGGCCTGCTTGCTGTCTACCTGTTCGGTTTGCAGCCTGATGGTTATCGTTCCTTTATCAGTGAATTTAACCGCGTTGCCTACCAGGTTGTTCAATATCTGGCTCAGCCGTGCCTGGTCGCCTGTTAAATACTCAGGAATAGCTTCATCGATAATTAATTCAATAGTTAATTTCTTCTCTACCGTTTTTGAAAGGAAGGATTGTTTTATTTTTTGGGCAAGATAACGCAGATCGAATTTTACTTCATTAAGCTCCAATTTACCCGCTTCTATTTTATTATAGTCTAAAATATCATTGATAATGGACAGGAGGTTTTCCCCCGAAAATTTTAGAATATTTAAATATTCTAATTGTTCGGGCCTGGGTTCGTCACTTAACAATAAATTGGTAGTGCCAATTACCGCGTTCATAGGCGTTCTTATTTCATGGCTCATTATCGACAGGAAATCAGATTTGAATTTCGACGATTTTTCAGCCAGCTCTTTTGCTGATATCAACTCCTGGGTTGCTTTTTGCTGATCGGTTATATCTTCGCCAATGCTGGTGATTTCTTTAACCAGGCCATTTTCATCATAGCTTATCGTATTTTGCCAGCTGATAATACGCTCGTCTCCATTTCGGCATACAATAGGGTTAGTGTATTGCGTTGGTATAGAACTGTTTGCAAGCCAGTTGCCGAGGAGCTCTTTTGTACCCCGGGGTAAAAATTTATCCACCCATTTCATGCCCAGTATTTCTTTCTGGCCATAACCCAGCAAATTTACCAGGTATTGGTTGCAGAAAATAATATTGCCTTGCCCATCAAGTGATACCGCGGCAAGTTTAATGGTTTCTAATACCAGCTTATACTTGTTTTCGGTTCTTTTATAATCTATTTCTATCTGTTTTCTGTCGGTAACATCCTGTAAGGTGCCTATTATCTTATGCAGGCTCCCATCTTCATTTTTAAGCAGGCCGCCTACAATTATACTTACATATTTTATTGTGCCATTGGGCGTAATGATGCGGAAAACACAAGTATAACCAGGATTATCAGCGGCGTTTTTAAATAGATGCTGTAAAATAAATTTATCATTTTTATACGCATAGGTTAAAAGAAAACGTCTCGTACTTAAACGGGCCATTATATGTGCATCAACCTCAAAAATATTGCATATCTCATCAGACCATTTAACTTTATCCGACACGGTATTCCAGCTCCAGTTCCCGATCTTTGCAATGGTTTGTGCCTCAATTAATTCGGAACGCCCCTTTTTTATAGCTTTTTCTGACAGCTTACTTTCGGTTACATCCTGTATAATGCCAAATATCCGTTTTAACTTACCGTCAGCATCGTTTGTAAGATCGCCTTTTATAACTTTTATATATTTTAAATTTCCCCTGGGCGTAATTAAGCGGTGTTCAAACTGCTTTAGGTCGCTTGTGTACAAGCTTAAATGGAATTCGCGATACTTTGCACGGTCATCCGGATGGACAAGGCTTAAATAATACTCAAATTTGGTAAGGCCATCGGGCAAACTTTCAGTTTCTAAAACAGCATATAAACTATCCGACCAATAACTCTCCTTATTAATATGGTCATACCACCAATTGCCAATTTTAGCAAATGCCTGCGCTTCAATCAGCAAAGCCTCATTTTCTTTTAATGCGTCGGCATATTTTTTTTGTTCGGATATATCCGTAACTGATGCCGAAATACGTGACGTATAATTTCCGTCACGGTCAAACACAGGTGTTAATTTGGTGATGAACCACTTGCCTGTGCCATGGTCAGAAAGATATTCAATAGAGGTTGCTTTCCTGTTTTTTATAACATAATCAAGCGCGTTGTTAAATTTAAGCGCTTTATCATATCCTAAAATATCCTCTAATCTTTTTCCGATAGTCTGTTTCGGGTCAATAACTCGCTCGGTAAACTCATTGAACCACACATTTAAACAAACTTTGTCTTCATTAAACTCAAAAATTATATCGTTCAGCGAATTAATAAGCGAGTTAAGCTCATGCGGATTGGATAAGCTGCCGCTATCGACTTTTTTTAAACCGAAACGGTAGGCCATTCTTATTAAAAGGCCTATAAATATTAAAATGGCTAATAACAATAGGTCAACATAATAATCTTGAATTAATAAAAAAATGCCGCCTTTTAATGCCATTTACAACGTTTTTTAAAAATGTATTTTATAATCAGATAGTACTAATAGGAATATGAGGCAAAATAAAAAATATGAGGCAATATTTTTACAATTGCTTCATCTTTCTTACAGCCAAATAATACGCAGATTTACATATATTTGTTGCATATACAAAATATCTTTTCATGTCAGGTTCAGCACAATTAAAAATAGGCGATAAAACGTACGACCTTCCCATAATAGAGGGTACAGAAGGGGAAAAAGCTATTGATATTTCAAAATTGAGAGATCAAAGCGGTTATGTAACCCTTGATATTGGTTATAAAAACACCGGAGCCACACAAAGTGCTATAACTTTTTTAGATGGTGAACTGGGTATACTTAAATACCGCGGTTACCCTATTGAACAGCTGGCAGAAAAATCAACTTTTATAGAGGTAGCTTATTTATTGATCTATGGCGATTTGCCTACTACCGACCAGCTTGCAGCTTTTCAATATGAAATAAGCCGCCACACACTGGTGCATGAGGATATGAAGAAGTTTTTTGATGGGTTTCCGTCAAAATCACATCCAATGGGGCAGTTATCATCATTGGTATGCTCCTTATCAGCATTTTACCCCGAATCGTTAAAACCAAACCAAACTACGGATGAGCTTAATTTAAGTATTATAAAAATGCTGAGCAAAATGGCCACTATTGTATCATGGATATATAAAAAGTCATTGGGCCACCCGGTTATGTACCCGCAAAATAAATACGATTACGTAACCAACTTTTTAAGCATGACCTTTGGGCAGCTGACCGAAGAGGTTGCGATAGATCCGGTTGTTGTTAGCGCGATGAATACGTTGTTGATTTTACACGCCGACCATGAACAAAATTGCTCCACATCAACCGTGCGCATTGTGGGTTCATCCGAATCTAATATTTACGCTTCGGTTTCAGCAGGCATATCAGCATTATGGGGCCCGCTGCATGGCGGCGCTAACCAGGCAGTTATTGAAATGCTCGAAAAAATAAAAGCCGACGGCGGCGATACTGATAAATGGATAGCCAAGGCTAAAGATAAAAACGATCCTTTCCGTTTAATGGGCTTTGGCCACCGGGTTTACAAGAATTTTGACCCCCGCGCCAAGATCATTAAAAAGGCCTGCGATGATATTTTAGAAAAATTAGGCATGGACGATGAAGTGCTGGAGATAGCCAAGAAATTAGAAGAAGTGGCTTTAAAAGACCCCTACTTTGTTGAGCGTAAATTATACCCCAATGTTGATTTTTACTCGGGCATTATTTACCGCGCCTTAGGTTTTCCAACAGACATGTTCACCGTTCTGTTTGCCCTGGGCCGCCTTCCGGGCTGGATAGCGCAATGGAAAGAAATGAAAGCGCATAAAGAG
>Ga0206891_10048_pt1 | contig 38064 bp, 38 predicted proteins | sample Alteio_BWOrgHeat_55_FD_153246 | JGI IMG/M metagenome (GOLD analysis project Ga0206891, IMG submission 153246) | Enriched cells from forest soil in Barre Woods Harvard Forest LTER site, Petersham, Massachusetts, United States - Alteio_BWOrgHeat_Nextera7 ...
CGACCAGGTTAGGTTTGACATGATATTTAATATCCTGGTGCCGGAGGTGCAAATTATTACGCCTATCCGCGACCTGAAACTGAGCCGCGAGGCCGAAATTGAATACTTGAAAAAGCATGGTGTTGAAATGAACTTTGAAAAAGCAAAGTACTCTATCAACAAAGGTATTTGGGGCACATCAGTGGGCGGTAAGGAAACTTTAACCTCTAACTTAGGCTTGCCAGAGGAAGCATGGCCCACTCAAGTTACAGAGACGGAAGCCAGGGATATTGAGTTAGAATTTAAAAAGGGTGAATTAATTGGTGTAGATGGAAGGAAATATGACCATCCAACGAAAGCCATACAGGCGTTGCAGGCAATCGCGCAGCCTTATGGTATCGGCCGCGATATTCATGTGGGCGATACTATTATAGGTATTAAGGGCCGCGTGGGTTTTGAAGCCGCCGCGCCAATGATAATTATTAAGGCACACCATACTTTAGAGAAACATGTGCTTACTAAATGGCAATTAACGTGGAAAGATCATCTTTCATCCTTCTACGGCAATTGGCTGCATGAGGGACAGTTTCATGACCCGGTTATGCGCAATATGGAAGCATTTTTGACCGATACACAGAAAAATGTAAGCGGTAAAGTATTTGTGCAGTTGCATCCGTACAGGTTCCAGGTAGTGGGTATTGAATCAGCACACGACCTAATGTCGGCTAAGTTTGGCAGTTACGGCGAAATGAATAATTCATGGAGCGGCGAGGATGTAAAAGGGTTCTCCAAAATATTTGGTAACCAGGTAATGATCTATCATAAAGTTAACCAGGAGGATTAAATGAACACGGTATTTTCAAAAGGCGAATGTTTAGATCATTACACATGGGGTGATGATTGCCACGGGTGGACCTTTGTTGATACCGAAGTCATGTCTGTTAAACAGGAACTTATGCCGCCTGATACAGCAGAAAAACTGCATTATCATGAAAAGGCTATCCAGTTTTTCTTTATTTTAAAAGGAAGAGCAAAGTTTACTATCGATGGCAAGATCATAGAATTGAGAGAGCAGCAGGCTATCCAAATCGACCCAAAACAAAAGCATTTTATAGCTAACGCTAACCCTACCGACCTGGAGTTTATTTTATATTCTTATCCATCAACAAAAAATGACAGAATCGAAATCAAATAAAATAAAAGCAGGAATTATTGGTGGCGCGGGCTATACCGGCGGCGAAATGCTGCGGATACTGGTCAACCATCCCAATGTGGAAATTGCTTTTGTGTTGAGCAACAGCAATGCAGGCAATTATGTGTACGAGGTACATACGGATCTTTTCGGAGACACCGAGCTAAAGTTTGCGAGCGAATTATCAACCGATATAGATGTGTTATTTTTATGCGTTGGGCATGGTGATGCCATAAAGTTTTTAGAAACCAACCCAATTCCTGATAGTGTAAAGATCATCGACTTAAGCCAGGATTTTAGGTTAAGTCAAAATTCAGAAGTAAAAAGTAAAAACTTTGTATATGGGTTACCTGAATTAAACAGGGAGGCTATTAAATCGGCAAAAAACATAGCTAATCCGGGCTGTTTTGCAACCTGTTTACAGTTGGGTTTGTTGCCATTGGCAGCTAAAGGTTTATTGACCGGCGAGATACATGTCTCGGCGACTACAGGCTCTACCGGCGCGGGGCAAAGTTTAGCTACAACCACACACTTTACCTGGCGTAATGATAACGTTTCAGTTTATAAGGCTTTTAATCATCAGCATTTAAATGAAATAGGTGAATCATTAAAACAATTACAGCCGGGTTTTGATCAAACGCTGAACTTTATTCCATACAGGGGCGATTTTACAAGAGGGATATTTGCATCTATTTATATGGATAGTGAATTAGCAGAGGAAGAAGCGGTAACGTTATTTGAGGATTATTATGCGGGCCATCCGTTCACCCATGTAACTACCCGTAACATCGATCTGAAACAAGTAGTGAATACCAACAAAGCATTTTTACAGGTAAAAAAACATGGTAATAAATTGTTCATTATCAGCATATTAGATAATTTACTTAAAGGCGCATCCGGGCAAGCGGTTCAGAATATGAATTTAATCTTTGGCGTGGACGAGCGCGCGGGACTACGACTTAAGGCGACGGGCTTTTAGCCCCGAGCCACCTCAGTATCTTGTGTTAATTTAAGTAGTTAAGTATTATATCTAATCAAATAAAAATGAAATTATTCGACGTATACCCAATCAACCCTATCAACATCGTAAAAGGTGTGGGTAGTTTAGTTTATGATGATAAAGGCCAGGAATACCTTGACCTTTATGGCGGCCATGCGGTTATTTCTATCGGCCATACACATCCGCATTATGTAAAACGGCTGGAAGACCAGCTACACCAAATAGGCTTTTATTCCAACTCTGTTGAAATTCCTTTACAAAAGCAGTTAGCAGAGAAGCTGGGCCATGTATCAGGTAAGGAAGATTACCAGTTATTTCTTTGTAATTCAGGTGCAGAAGCCAACGAGAACGCTTTAAAGCTGGCCTCGTTTTATAATAGCAAAAAGAAAGTTATAGCTTTTACAGGCGCTTTTCACGGGCGAACATCGTTAGCGGTTGCGGTTACTGATAACCCAAAGATAGTAGCCCCTGTTAATGAAACGGATAATGTGATATTTGTACCCTGGAATGACGAAGCGGCCTTAGAAGAAGCGTTTGAAAACAATGATGTATCATCCGTAATTATTGAGGGCATACAGGGTGTGGGCGGCATACACGTTGCACCAGAAAGTTTTTTGCAAAAAATAAGATCGCTTTGCAATACGTATAAAGCTGTTTTTATAGCTGATGCTGTACAATGCGGATACGGGCGTACCGGTAAATTTTACTCGCATGATTTTGCAGGTGTAAATGCCGATATCTATACCATGGCTAAAGGGATGGGTAATGGTTTTCCTATCGGGGCAATCAGTATATCGCCCAAAATACAAGCTGCTTATGGTATGCTGGGTACTACTTTTGGCGGCAATCACCTGGCTTGCGCGGCAGGGTTAGCCGTGTTGGAAGTAATGGAGCAGGATAATTTAATGCAAAATGCCGCTACAATAGGTGCCTATTTAATTGATGAACTTAAAAAATTTAAACAGGTAAATGAAGTGCGCGGCCGGGGGTTAATGATAGGCATAGACCTGCCTGCTGAGTATGCACACGCTAAAAAAGACCTGCTGTTTAAACATCATATTTTCACCGGCGAGAGTAAACCAAATGTGATCAGGTTATTACCAGCGTTAAATTTAACTAAAGCCTATGCCGACAGATTTTTAGAGGCTTTTAACACTGTTTTAAGTTCGGCAACTGTTTTATCCAACTCCTAACAAATCTTATCCGGTAATGAAATTATTCTCTTCCGTACACGACGTAACCGATATTAAAGCACTTGTTGCCGAGGCCTTGCAGTTAAAGCAAAACCCGTACGCGCACCAGCATTTGGGCAAAAACAAAACATTGGGTTTAGTTTTTTTAAACCCCAGCCTGCGTACCCGCATGAGTACCCAAAAGGCCGCCACTAATTTGGGCATGAATGTTATGGTGCTTAATATTGATAAGGAAGGATGGGCCTTAGAGCTGCGTGACAGCGTTGTAATGGATGGCGACACGGTAGAGCATATACGTGAGGCCGCTGCTGTTATGGGGCAGTATGTTGATATTATAGGGGTGCGTTCTTTCCCCGGGTTAAAAAACCGTGACGAAGATTATAACGAAGTAATATTTAACAAATTCATTGAATATTGCGGTGTGCCTTTGATCAGTTTGGAATCAGCGACCCGGCATCCCCTGCAAAGTTTGGCCGATCTGGTTACTATTGAAGAATTAAAAACAAAACCACGCCCAAAAGTGGTATTAACCTGGGCGCCGCATATTAAACCGCTGCCACAGGCGGTGCCTAACTCATTTGCCGAGTGGATGTGCAGGGCCGATGTTGATTTTACCATCGCCTACCCTGCCGGCTATGAACTTTTTGCAGATTTTACAAAAGGGGCCACCATTACAACTAACCAGGAAGAAGCATTGGCCGATGCAGATTTTATCTACGTAAAAAACTGGTCGGCTTATGAACCGTATGGTAAAGTATTCCCGGGCAATGAGGATTGGATGTTAACCAACCAAAAGTTAAAAAACACCAACAATGGCAAAGTAATGCATTGCCTGCCTGTGCGCCGTAATTTGGAATTGTCTGCTGAAATATTGGATGGGCCAAACTCAATCGTCGTGCATGAAGCAGGTAACCGTGTTTGGGCGGCGCAGGCTGTGTTAAAGCAGATGTTGGAGAAATTACAGTAAACCCATGTATATACCAAAGCATTTTTTAATTACAGACCAACAGGAAGCGGTAAGTTTTATGCAGCGGTATAGCTTTGCTACGGTAGTTACAGTTACAAATAATATACCATCTGCCACACATTTGCCTTTTGTTGTAACGGAAAGGGATGATAAGATCATACTGGCTTCTCATTTTGCCAAAGCAAATCCGCAATCTGCAGAGATAGTAAATGGCAAGCCATTGGTAATATTTGCCGAACCACATGCTTATATCTCGCCTAAGCATTATGAGCAGGTAAACAATGTACCTACCTGGAACTATATCGCCATTCACGCTTATGGCAAGGCAAGTTTAATTGAGAGCCCCGAAGAAAAAATCGCGCTGCTTGAAAAAACCATACAGTTTTATGATGCTGATTATTTAAAGCAATGGGCTTCATTGTCGCAAGTTTATAAACTGAATATGATGAAAGGCATTGTTGGTTTTGAAATCGTAGTTGATGAACTGGAGGCCAAGAAAAAACTCAGTCAAAACAAAACCGAAAAGGAACGCGAAAATATTATTGCGGAATTGAGCAATAGTCCCGGTTCAAATGAAAAAGAGATAGCGGCTTATATGGCTAAACAAACTTTTGCAGATAAGTGGCAATCATTAGACCATCAATTACCAAATGTCACTATATCAGAAGATGAAATTGTGAAAGAGGTAAAAGCTGTTCGTAAACATAGTTAGAATAATCTAACCATCACTTCTCCGGCTCAACAGTACGCGTTTGCCGGTTAAAGCTCCGTATGATCAAACGGTTATCGCTGTTTTTTATAAAGTAATTAATGGCCCAGGTTAAAAACACGCTCACCTTATTTGAAAATCCCGCTAAGGACATGATGTGTACAAGGCCCCATAATAACCAGGCGAAAAATCCCTGGAAATGCAGCTTACCTAAATCAGCAACTGCTTTATTACGTCCGATTGTAGCCAATGTGCCTTTATCATGATATTTAAAAGGTTCGGTAGGCTCTCCTTTTATTAAGTGAACAAGGTTTTTAGCCAGTTGTGCCCCTTGCTGTATCGCTACCGGGGCAACACCCGGATGACCGTTAGGAAATTCCTCACTCAATATTGCCGACACATCACCTATCGCGAAAATATTTTGATAACCTTTTACCCTGTTGATCTCATCAGTTTGCATACGGCGTGAGTTCTTAACTATCATGGCATCAGTCATACCCTGCGGCGCTTCGCCCATTACCCCCGCCGCCCAAAATACATTGCGGGTTTTTATTAGCATACCATCATTTATCCTCAATTCCAACCCATCATAACTCTCTACGTGTACGCCGTTATATATCATTACATCATTTTCTGCGAGAAACTGCTTTGCTTTTCTTGATGCCCCTTCGGACATGGCCGCCAGCAGCCTGTCCTTACCCTCTATCAAATAAACCTTCATATCCTGCTTGCTCAGGCCATGATAATCCTTCATTAATATCATTTTCCGCATTTCGCCCAACGCGCCCGATAGCTCAACGCCAGTAGGGCCGCCACCTACAACCACAAAGGTCATTAACGCGTCCTTTTCGGCTTTATCAGTAATAATCAGTGCCTTTTCAAGGTGTTGCAGTATAAGGCCGCGCAGGTTTAATGCCTCGGGCATATTTTTCATGGGCATAGCATAATTCTCTATCTCGCTATTACCAAAAAAGTTGGTGTTTGAGCCTGTAGCGATCACTAAATAATCATAATGTATCTCGCCAATATTAGTAGTTACGGTATTGTTGCCCGGATCAATTTTTTCTACATAGGCCATGTTAAAACTAAAATTGTCCTGGTAAGTAAATATCCTGCGAATAGGAAATACGATAGAATCCGCAGGAATTGCCCCTATGGCTACCTGGTACAATAAAGGCTGAAAAGTATGGTAATTATGCTTGTCGAGCATTAATATGTCAACCGGTGCTTTTTTTAACTGTTTTGCTAACTGTAAACCGGCAAATCCACCGCCGATTATTACTACCCGGGGCTTACTATTTTTTTGTTGGTCCATGTAATATTAATATGCAATAAACTTAGTGTTTGTAAAATTAAACGGTGTTACATTTTTATTTTTTTCGTAGCTGTAATAATGTAAAACTGTTGTTTTTTTACAGAAAAAATACATAACATTAATGGTGCCAGTTACTTCTTTGGGGTTAACAGTAAATTAACACGCCGATTGTTTTTTTTACTGTTTTCCATCGTATTTTGGTATTTTATGAAATATTGTGCGATAAAAACTAACTTTTTTACTCCTTTATTCAAAAAATAACCCATTATTTAGTTATTTTTACTCTTTGATATCAAATAACATTCATGAAAACCTTAAATATTATTAAAATAGGCGGAAATGTTATTGATAATTCGGAAAACCTGTATCATTTTTTAAAGGATTTCACAGCGTTGGACGGATATAAGATATTGGTTCACGGAGGAGGAAAAGTTGCCACACAACTTGCCGAAACATTGGGCATTGAAACTAAACTGGTTGATGGCCGCAGGATAACCGATATTGAAACCTTGCGCGTAGTAACCATGGTTTACGGCGGCTTAATTAATAAAAATATAGTGGCCCAGTTGCAGTGTTTTGGCAATAATGCCATTGGCCTTACAGGCGCCGACGGCAATTTTATACGCGCCACCAAACGCCCGGTTGAAACAATTGATTACGGGTTTGTGGGTGATATTAATGAAAAGTCGGTTGATGGTAAGGGTATAGGTAAGTTAATGGAAGCAGGCTTCACCCCTGTTTTTAGTGCGATAACGCATGACGGTGAAGGGCAGTTGTTAAATACCAATGCCGATACCATTGCTTCGGCGTTGGCAGTAGCCCTGTCTGGCCTGTTTGAAACCACGCTAATTTACTGCTTCGAGAAAAAAGGCGTGTTAATGGATATAAATGATGACGATTCGATAATAAGGGATATGGACCCTGTTCGTTATGAAGAATTAAAGAAAAAGCAGATCATACACAGCGGTATGCTGCCTAAACTGGATAATGCCTTCACAGCCATAGCCTGCGGTGTTAAAGCTGTAGTTATAGGCCGCTCTGACGATTTGGGAGAATTGAAACAAAACAAGCCATTTGGAACACGTTTAAGTAAAAATATATGAACGCTCAACAACATATTGCCATATTAGGCAGTGGTAATATTGGTTTATCATTAGCCAAGGGACTGGTAAAATCGGGTATTTGCCAAACTAATCAGATCACGCTTACACGCAGGAACCTGGATGCGTTGGCCGAATATGCAGCCTTAGGTTATCAAACAACTAATAACAATGCAAAGGCAGCAAAAAAGGCCGACATCATCATATTAGCGGTTCTGCCCCAGCAGTTAAACAAGTTGCTTGATGAAATAAAGCCGGGTATGAAATCAGAGAAACAATTATTGGTTTCTGTAATATCGGGCGTTAGCTGTGAAGAAATACGGCAATATCTGGAATTAAACGTACAGGTTATACGGGCTATGCCTAATACGGCCATAGCCATTGGCGATTCAATGACCTGTATAGCTACAGATAATGGCACCAATAAAAATATTAATTTAGTTAAGTCGCTGTTTGATACCGTTGGTGTAAGCATACAGATCAATGAAGAATTAATGACCGCCGCTACCGCGCTTTGCGCTTGTGGTATAGCATTTTTCCTGCGCTCCATACGCGCCGCGTCGCAGGGTGGTACCGAAATTGGCTTTCACGCGCATGATGCCCTTAAAATGGCCGCACAAACCGCTAAAGGGGCCGCTAACCTGCTATTACAGTTAAATTCGCACCCTGAACAGGAAATTGATAAAGTAACTTCGCCTAAAGGCTGTACCATAGCCGGGTTAAACGAAATGGAGCATAACGGCTTCAGTTCGGCATTGATAAAGGGGATAAAACTATCGGCTGAGAAAGCTGGTGAGTTGTATAAGAGTGAAGAATAAAACCCCTGCAATAGACAGGATGTTGAGCTGTACCGTGGTGAACGCGCCTGAGTCACCCCTTAAACAAATAAAAATCCTCAACTCCACAATCTATCCCATGATCGTTTTTCATTCCATTCGGGTGTTGGTGCAAAATAGGTTTTATCTTTAGGGTCAAGGTGTTGCTTTAGTACCTCATCATTTAATTCAACACCTAAACCCGGCGAATCGGGCACATTGCCAAAGCCCTGCGTTATTAACGGTTTTTTATCCACCGTATGTACATAATCTTCCCAATAAGGGAGGTCAATATTATGATGCTCCAACGCCAGGAAGTTTTGTGTTGCCGCTGCACAATGCACATTGGCCATAAATGAAACCGGCGTTCCTGCAAAGTGCATAGCCATAGCTATGCCTCTTTCTTCGGCATAATCTCCTATTTTCTTGGTTTCCAGCAAACCGCCGGCTGTTGCCAGATCGGGGTGAATAATATCAACCGCGTTGTTATCTATCAGTTTTATAAACGGTTCTTTCAGGTAGATATCTTCGCCCGTAGCAATAGGTGTTTCTACCGCCCGCGCAATTTCTTTTAACTGATCTGTAAATTCCCACGGAATTACATCCTCCATCCAGGCTAAACGGTATTGTTCCAATCTCTTTGCCAATCTTATCACGTTATTCATATCAAAATGGCCAAAATGATCCGCTGATAATGGCACATCATAGCCAACCGCGGCACGTACCTTCTCTACATATTTTGCCATTTCATCCAGCCCCTTATCGGTTAACTGTACCTGGGTAAACTGGTGTTTGGTATCACCTGTTGTCATTATTTTATCATTCCATTGGCTGCCTTTCCAAAAACCCGAGTTAACCGTTGTACCGGGGATATTTTTTACCAGGTCGACTCCCAGGTCCATTTTAAGCCAGGTATAGCCTTTGGTTTTAAGCCGGGCGTTTACCTTAGCACTAAATACATTGCTATCCTGCTCCTCGGGTGTATCGGCATATAACCTAATTGTATCGCGGTATTTGCCACCTAATAGTTGGTAAGCTGGTACACCATAGGCTTTACCGGCCAGGTCCCACATAGCCATTTCGACCGCGCAAACACCTCCGCCCTGGCGGCCATGAAAACCAAATTGTTTAATACTTTTAAATATCATTTCGACACTGCAAGGGTTCATACCCAAAATGCGGCTTTTAAGCATCAGCGCATACCGTACATCTGCCCCATCCCGCACCTCGCCCAAACCATAAATACCCTGGTTAGTGTCTATACGAATGATCGGGCAGCGGCCTGTTGTTGTCATAGGCACGCAATAGCGCATATCGGTAATTTTTAGTTCTGACGGCGCACTGCTGCGGTTAACTTTTGAGGTTGATTGTGCCAGCGTTTCTTCAATAGGCGAAAACATGAATCCCCCCAATGCCAACCCACCGCCTAATGCTGCTTTCTTTAAGAAATCGCGCCGGCCATCGTGTTGTTTATCAACATCCGGTTTTCCGGGCTCATTATTTTTGGCGATGTATTTTTTAAATAAGTTCTTCATCATTTGCTATTTAGGTTTATTGGTTATAAATGTATGATTATTCAACTATTAAATAGGCAACATAACCGGTTGGTACGGATTAACGAACCCACTGAATTTGCGTCTATTGCAAGACAAACAAAAATTTGAAACAAATTAGCTGCTAAAACGTAGTAGTATATTTGTACTCCAATTTCCTATATTTATATTTAAATTCCGATCCGTAATTTATTTTATATTCTAATTCTATGTATTATTTATGAGCCGAGGTAATACTCCCGTCTTGCTTATTTGCGCTGAAAAGACTGTGAGGATTAATATCACCAATATTTTAATGCCGAATTTTATATCATAAGAGCAAGAAATTTTTATGGAAGAGACTTTTAACGAAGACACGTCATTTGCACAAAAAAACCTGTTTAACATAATCATTGAAAATCTTCCCGATCAAATTTATTTAAAGGATGCTGAAAGCCGCTTTATACTCTGCAATACGCCGGTGGCACATAATGCCGGGTTTAAATCGCCGCAGGAAGTGATAGGAAAAACAGATCTTGATCTTTATCCTCACGAAGCTGAGCAGTTTTTTAATGATGAACAATCGTTAATGAAGTTAGACCGGTCGCTTATTAATCACGAAGAACAGTTTTTGGATAAGGAAACCAATGAATTGCGCTGGAATTTAAGCACTAAAGTGCCTATTAAAAACAATAAAGGTAAAGTAGTGGGTTTATTAGGCATAAACCGGGATATTACCCAAATGAAGAAAGCGCTGCTGGAACGCGAAGAAATAATGGCCAACCTGGTTCAGCACAACAAGGAACTGGAACAGCTAACTGCCATGCTTTCTGAACAATCGCAGAAATTGGACAAACATGCTAAAGATTTAGAAAACCTTAATAAAACGCTTTTGCAAGTTGCCTGGTCAAATTCGCATGAGCTAAGAAAACCGCTGTGTTCTATTCTCGGCTTGATCACTTTATTGAAACAAACAAACAATGAACGGGAAAGAAAAAAGCTGATCAAATTGATGGAAACCTGTTCAATAGAACTTGATGGAGTTATAAAACAGAACGATAAAATAGTAACCTCACTTGAAATACCTGAAGATTGATAATGTATTTTTGGCAAATAGCTGTTCACAAAGTGTTCACGAGCGTTCACGCTCAAAAACGTGAACACCTTCATTCATTGATTATCAATAAGTTATAAAAATCGGTGTACTTGAACTTACGCCGGCGGAACATCATTAGGTGGCATCAATTTGTAAGCAGATCGTGCATATAGCAGCCATTTTCCGTTTACTTTTTTCCATACCTGCATTACGCCTAAGGCTGTTTTTCCGGGATCTTTTCCAACATTTTTAATATCGCCGTAAAGCCGGTGTGTTACCGTTGCTGTATTGCCACTAACATGTATCTCCAGTTTGGTAATTGCAATTTTGGTGAAGGTCCATGTTTTGGTAGCCAGTGAATCAACAAAACCTGACCGGGTTTGTATCACGTCCATTGAATGTGCATAATGCAGATCGGGCAAAGTCAAACTGTTAAGCGCAGCTCTGTCTCCGGCAACCATGGCTTTGCGCAGCGCCTCAACTTGTTTTGCTATTGCTTTCTGATCGGCACTTTGTGCAAATGCGGTTATGGTAAATAACGAAAGAATAAGGAATAATCCTGTTAACTTTTTCATGTAGTTTATTTTGGTTTTTATAATTAAAGCGAAAGTAGTTTGCTGTTGGCAGATATACAAACTTACACGGTATTTTTTTAGCGACAATTCACCCCTGCCTGCCGGCAGGCAGGTTTTACCTCCAAATCACTCCAAATAATAATGCCCTATACAATTTAACCCTTCATCCAACTCATAAATAAGTGGTACGGCTGTGGGCAATTCCAACACAGTAACTTCTTCGTCGGTAAGGTTATCAATATATTTAATTAACGCCCGCAGGCTATTACCATGCGCACAAATAATTACCTTTTCGTTTCTGCGGATAGCTGGTATAATAGTTTCATTCCAAAAGGGTAATACCCTATCCATTGTTTGGCTTAAATTTTCGGTTAAAGGCAGTTCGCGTTCGGTCAGGTTTTTATAACGGATATCATGACCGGGGTAACGTTCATCTTCTTTAGTAATGGGCGGCGGGTCTTCATTAGGGTCCCTGCGCCATTTTTGCACCTGGGCCTCGCCATATACGGCAACGGTCTCGTCTTTGTTAAGCCCTTGCAAAGCGCCGTAAAAACGCTCATTCAACCGCCATGACTTTTCAACGGGTATCCATAAACGGTCCAGTTCATCCAGTACAATATGTAATGTTTTAATAGATCGTTTTAATAAAGAGGTAAATGCTATGTCAAAATCATAATTATGCTTTTTCAACAATTGTCCCGCCCTCCTGGCTTGCAGGAAGCCTTCTTCCGATAGGTCAACATCTGTCCAGCCGGTAAAGCGGTTTTGCTGGTTCCACACGCTTTCGCCGTGGCGTATCAATACTAATTTTTGCATATACAAGGTAAACCCTGCCTGACGGCAGGCAGGGTTAAAGTTATTAAACCATTTTTAATATTGATAAATGATTTTAATTCATTTAAATTGCAACATAAACCATTATAAACCAAACCATTTATGACAACAATTACTCCTGTTAAGGATGGCATAGCCAATCCTGCGCCGCTTGGGCTTTGTGCCTTCGGCATGACAACCGTTTTATTGAACATTCACAATGCCGGCTGCTATGAAATGAACTCTATGATATTAGCGATGGGTATATTTTATGGCGGACTGGCACAAGTAATTGCGGGTATTATTGAAGCTAAAAAGAACAATACTTTTGGCTTTACAGCTTTTATATCCTATGGCTTTTTCTGGCTCTCGCTTGTAGCATTAATTGTATTACCTAAGTTAGGGTGGGTTGCGGCGCCGGCAGGTTCTGCCATGGTAGCTTACCTGGTAATGTGGGGTTTGTTCACCTTTTGCCTGTTTTTTGGTACGTTAAAATTAAATCGCGCGTTGCAGTTTGTTTTTGGTTCACTTACTATTTTGTTTGCCTTACTGGCTATTGGCGATGCCACCGAAAATAAAAGTATTACGCATTTAGCCGGGTATGAAGGTATAATTTGCGGCGCATCGGCAATTTATACAGGTATCGCGCAGGTACTTAATGAACTTTATGGAAAAACCGTATTACCAATTGGCCCGGTAAATAGCTAAATTGCGCAAGTGAAAGATTTTAAAAAATATTATATCATCCCGGCCTCGCCGGAAGAAGTTTATATGGCACTCACCAACCCGCTTACTATTGAATTATGGACGGGTGATACGGCAGAAATGTCGACCGAGCCCGGTTCGGAATTTTCTATGTGGGATGGAAGTATTGTTGGCAAGAACCTTGAATTTGAACCAGGCAAAAAAATAGTGCAGCAATGGTATTTCGACGGGCAGCCTGAACCATCTATTGTTACCATTAAACTGCATTCTGATAAAGCAGGAACATCTGCCGAATTGCGGCATACCAATATACCTGATTCGGGTTACGATGATTTTGTTGATGGATGGAACAATAGTTATTTTGGCGCTTTGATAGATTTTTATGAGGGGTGATGCCGGTCAATTAAAAACGCTTTAAACAATAAAAAGCCGCTCAATAATTGAGCGGCTTTTTATATGTATACTATATTATAAAAGTTTAAAATAAAGTGAACTCCACACGGCGGTTTATCTGACGGCCCTTTGCAGTTTTATTGGTTGCAATGGGTTGGTTTTTTCCGTAACCGGTAGCTTCTATGGTTGAAGGGTTAGCGCCCTTACTTACCAGGTAATTTTTAACAGACTCTGCACGATTTTTAGACAACTTTAAATTATAATCATCTGATCCTACATTATCAGTATGCCCGGCTAATTTTAGGCTGAAATTTTTCTCAACCAATAATTGAGCTACCCTATCTAAACTTGGGAATGAATGAGGGCGGATAGTAGCTTTATTAAAATCAAATTCCAGGTTTCTGATAGCTTCTTTAACTATTTTCCTGTCTTCTTCAGTTATATAAACTTTAACATCAGGTTTTGGAGTAACAGCAGGAGGGATAACAACAACAGGAAGCGGACAGCCTGAACCGTCTACTTTAACACCCGCAGGTGTACCCGGGCATTTATCAAAGAAATCAGCGACGCCATCGTTATCGCTATCTGTGGTATATTTAGCCAGGTTAGCGTTCATTGCGTCCATATCAGCTCTCAACTTAGCATTCATCGCTTTTTGAGCATCAAGCTGTTTTTGCAGCCTAATTTCTTCCATAGTATATTCGTCGTGTATCGACGCTATTGGGTTAGCCCATTCTATGCTTGGTTTTGATTTTTTACCAAATGTATATTCTAAACCGGCATAACCATAAGCATAATGGCTCATTACAGGATATTGATTGGCACCATTAAAACTGCTTCCATCAATAAAGTTTTCGTTATAGCCTAAGTTTAAAGCTAACGGATCAGCTATTCTGAATTTCACCCCTGTTCCAACTGGTATAACAAGATTTGACGAGTTAAATGAAGCCGATGTAGTAGTAGTAATACCGGGGGTAACAGCGCCATAAACAGTAGGCGTATAATATACCACACCAACACCTCCGGTCATATAAAAGCTAACAGCATTTTTACGGCGCAGGTAGTTAACTGTGGCCACATTTAATACTCCACTTAAACTAAACTGACTGTATTTGGTGCTGAAACTGGTGTAATGCTGTCCATATATATCAGTAACATAAAGTTGATTGTCTTTCACTCCTCCTTTTACCATTCCGCCGTTATAATCAAATTGAATACCGAATGCATGTACAACTTGATCCCTTAGGGATACGCCCCAACCAAGTGTGGGTGTCCAATGATCGAAACCATTGTGCCCGCCAGTGGCAAGCAACAGTGATGGGGCGCCCAGATTAGCGCCTATTGACCACGTACGATACGAATCAATACCGGAGAAGGGTTTTACATATTCTGTGTTATTTTCAGTATCAGAAGTTTGGGCAAATACGCTGCCGCCTAACAATAACCCGGTAATGAGTAAGGCAGCCTTTTTTAAATTTAATTTCATGATTGATTTTTTTGGTTTGGTTTGCCATTCATAAAGCAAACGTTACCTTCCTTAGGCAATATTAGTGCCATATGCAAAAAAATCAACAGATCAGGCAGGAAACATCCCGGTTTTTATTAGCCTAAAGCGGTCATACCCTCTAAAATAAGAAGTGAAAATTTAATAATATTCTATTGCCCGGCTTTTTAATAAAAAATATAATGGGTCTAAATAGTATACAGTATTGTATGATTAGAGTGATGAAATAAAAAAAGCACGATTGGTTAAACCGCGCTTTTTTCTAAAGCTTGTGTAATATCAGCTATAATATCTTCTGCCTTTTCAAGGCCTGTAGAAATACGGATCAGCCCGGGAGTAATGCCCACACCCAATCTTTCCGCATCAGTTAGCCGCGAGTGTGTGGTACTTGCCGGGTGCGATGCGATACTGCGGGTATCACCCAAATTGGCTGTTACCGACAGCATTTGTAAAGCATTTAAAAATTTACGGCCCGCCTCCAGCCCACCTTTTATTTCCATACAAAATACGCCTCCGCCCATTGTCATCTGTTTTCTAGCGATAGCATACTGTGGGTGGCCCTCCAGGAATGGATATTTTACCCATGCTACATTAGGGTTCTTTTGTAAAGTTTCGGCAACCTTTAGTGCGTTCTCGCAATGCCGCTGCATACGCACATCAAGCGTTTCTAAACTTTTGCTCAATATCCACGCGTTAAAAGGCGACATTGCCGGGCCGGTATTTCTGCAAAACAGGTAAATTTCTTTGATGAGGTCGGCACGGCCAACAATTACACCACCCAATACCCTGCCCTGCCCGTCTATCCATTTTGTTGCGGAATGTATTACCAGGTCTGCACCATATTTAATTGGTTTTTGCAGTAATGGTGTGGCAAAGCAGTTATCTACATTTAAGATAAGTTTATGTTTTTGGGCGAATTTACTGGTCCATTCCAAATCAAGCACTTCTAATTGCGGGTTGGTGGGTGTTTCCAGGTATATCATTTTTGTATTGGGCTGTACAGCTGCTTCCCAGGCCGCCTCATCACCGGCAGGAACTAACGTACAGGTAATACCATACCGTGGCAGGTATTTGGTAACCAGCGTATAAGTACTTCCAAAAACCGAACTACAACTTATTATATGGTCGCCCTGTTTAAGCAGTGCGAAAAAAGCCCCGAATATGGCGCTCATCCCGGTGGAGGTTGCAAAACCAGCTTCTGCTCCTTCAAGGGCACACATCTTGTCTACAAACTCGTCAACATTAGGATTGCTGAAACGACTGTAAATATTATCGTCCGATTCATCAGCAAAAGCGGCACGCATAGCCTCAGCCTCATCAAACACAAAACTGCTGGTTAAATATAAAGGCGTGGAATGCTCGTTCTGCGCGGTTCTTTCCGTCTGTATGCGTATGGCCTGGGTTATAGGGTTTAATTTAGATGACATGGGTATAAGGTATTTATAATTTATGCTGGGTGTATAAACACCTGCGTTTTAATTTCGGCGCCTGCTTTTTCTAAGGTCGCAGAAACCGAACAATATTTATTAATTGACAAGTCGACGGCTTTAACTGCTTTATCGTGGTCAATATCGCCGTATAAGTGAAATTCAATGGTAATATCTTTCCATAAGGCGGGTTCTTTACCCACTTCGCGACCACCATTTATTACCATTTTATAGTCTTTAACTTCCTGGCGCTGTTTCTTCAAAATAGTAATCACATCAATAGCCGAGCATCCGCCCAGCCCCATTAACAGCATTTGCATAGGGCGCACGCCATAATTCTGGCCGCCGCTTTCGGGGCTGCTATCCATATTAACGGTATGTCCGTTTTCGTCGCTGGCGGCAAAGCCAAAATCGCCATGCACACGCGAAAGTTGAATCGTAGGCATAATATATAGTATTACGAGCGTGCTAAGTTATAACTTTTGAGGGAGTAAATTTTGAACTAAGTCAACATTTCTGTAATTTTAAAGACATCTGACTGTAAAATACTGGCATGAAAAAATTGTTGTTTGTTATATTATTCACCTGCTCTGCATCTCTTGGTTTTGGGCAAAAACACCTCATATCGTACGAAGACATCAAATACCTTTTACACAACAACCTTCAAAAAGCCGATACCTTTTTAATGGCCAAGGGCTATATCCTCGCGGTTAAAAATACCAAAACAAAAAACAGGGAATATACACTGCCTATAAAAGGGGGTACCCACATTACAGTTAGCTTACGATCAGACGGAAAGAAATTGTTTATGGAACTGGAAACTAACGCCATAGAACAATATGACCTGATCAATAATTCTATTTCACAATACATACATACTGAAGGAACTATTGGCGACGTGCAAACCTACTCCATAAAGGATTTTTGCAATATTTATATTACCGTTAACGAATCTGTACCCTATGACCCCATGAAAAAGGACTATATTATGCAAATAGTACCCGATAAAAGCGTTACGGCGTATGATTGAACCGCCCGCTATCTCCTATCTTTAACAGGAATAACCAATTTCAACCCTGACCATATCTCGTCAACAGCACAAACTTTTATATCAACCAGGCCTATGCTGATGGCATAGTTCCTGATCATATCTTCCGTTACATTCGTTATTACTTTCGAAGATTTTTTTGGCCATGATACCCAGATCATACCATCTGGTATGATCTGCTTTTTTAACAAAGGCAGCAAGCTTAAAAGTTCATCTTCCTGTTTGGTAAAAAAATGAATGAAATTCTTTTTTACACCTTCATCATCTTCAAACCGTACATCAATTGGAAAATCGGTGAATAACTCAAGGTAATACGGCGGCGCGTTTACCAGTCTAATGCTATAACCCGGTTTTATACCTAATTTCTTTGCCAGCGGCGTACCCGAGCCTGCGGATTTTAGTAAGTCCATACGCTAATAAACTTGTCCTAAATGATGTTTTAAATGATCAACATAGTCCTTCGCCAGCCATTCAACGGTGTGTAATTTTATTCCATTTTTATCATTATCGCACCGCGCGCTTAGCCTGTTAGCCGGATAGTTTTTCAACACCCTGATAATTTGCTCGTTCAGCAGTTTCCATAACAGCAATATCTCGGTTATTTCGGCATCCTGGTAATGCTGTGCCTCAACCCATTCCACCTGTTCATATATCAGCTTAAAGTTTTCTTCGTAAGTGCATCGCACAAAGCGCTGCAAATTAATTTGAGCACTGTCAATTAAATGCCCCATGATCTCTTTTTTCGACCACTTATCCGCCGCCGGTTTATGTTCCCAGTTTATTGCTTGCAAGTCGCTGGTTAACAAATCGCCTACGGCGGTGGTCAATTGTTGTATGGTATCTTTCACTTTTAAAAATATCAAATTTCAGATTGAAGATAATTAAATCATCAAACAAAATGTTCATCAATCAAAATCATTTGCATATTTTCACATTTGCATATCCCTGCCTGCGGTAGGCAGGTGCACATCACTATATGGCATTAAATTATATTTGGATATTTTTTTTCCTAATCGCCTTTACCATCGGCCTTATTAAGCTGATATTTTTTGGCGATACCGAAATATTTAGGTTAATGGCCGAGGGTACGCTCGACACCAGCAAATCGGCAGTTATGGATATCGCCCTGCCGTTAGTTGGTATCATGTCGTTATGGTTAGGTATTATGAAAATAGGTGAAAAAGCAGGGGCAATCAATTTTCTTTCACGAATTGTAGGGCCGTTTTTTAACCGTCTTTTTCCCGAAGTGCCTAAAGACCATCCGGCAGTTGGACAAATGATATTAAATTTTTCTGCCAATTTCCTGGGCCTTGATAATGCTGCTACCCCTTTTGGATTAAAAGCAATGAATGGTTTACAGGAATTGAATAAAGAGAAAGATACCGCGTCAAACGCGCAGATCATGTTTACCGTGCTGCATGCTTCCGGGCTAACCATTTTACCTATCTCCATTATTGCGCAGCGGGCTATTTATCATTCAAAGGACCCTACCGACATTTTTTTACCCTGCATTATAGCAACTTATGCTGCTACCCTTGCGGGCTTGATAGTAGTGAGCATTAAGCAGAAAATAAACCTGTTTGACAGGGTTGTATTAAGCTGGCTGGCCGGCATTACCGGTTGTATAGGGCTGTTGGTTGTATATTTTACCTTGTATTTAACCAAAGCGCAAATAAGCTCCTTTTCAACCATATTCAGTAATATGGTTTATATTATTATACCTGTAATATTTATTTTGGGCGGGATGCGTAAAAAAATAAATGTATTTGAAGCATTTATTGAAGGCGCAAAGGAGGGTTTTGAGGTATCCGTAAAGATCATTCCCTACCTGGTGGGGTTGCTGGTTGCTGTAAGTTTGTTCAGAACATGCGGTGCGCTAACTTATATGGGCGAGGCATTTAAATGGGTGTTTAGTTATTTTCATAATATAGATACACGCTTCACTGATGTTTTACCCATCGCTTTTTTGCGGCCTCTAAGCGCTTCGGGTGCGCGCGCTATGATGCTTGATAATTTAAAAAACTTTGGCCCCGATAGTTTTATAGGGCACCTGTCAAGCGTTTTGTATGGCAGCGCCGATACAACGTTTTATATTTTGGCGTTGTATTTTGGCGCGGTTAACATTAAAAAAACACGCTACGCTTTACCGGCTATGCTGATAGCCGATTTTTTCGGAATTGTTACGGCTATCTTGATCTCGTACCTGTTTTTTGGATGATGTATAAATAAAAAAGCAGACCGAAACTGCTCCCGGCCTGCTTAATCATTCTAAAACAATCACCTCTTAACTTTAGAAGTATCTTTGATAAACTATGTAACTAAATATTGTAGTCAAAAGTATTAATAAAGTTGGTTGATAACGTTAAAAAATAGTTGTTTTTTACGACAAGGTGACAGTATTTGAACCCTCTTAATACATTAAACCTTTTACAAATATATCAACCAGCAGCAGGCGCTTGGCGTGTATTTCATCCAGGTGTTCTTTTTGAGGGAACATTACTTTTTTATGCGATATAGCGCTCACCCTTACGCCATGTAGTGCGTCGAGCAGCAGATCGACAATTTCACCGGGGTTATCAACAGGTTTTATCCTACCCTTTTCTGTTTCCAATTGTATGGCAGTACTTAACAATACCATTTCGGCCTGGTGTATCTCTGTTATTATTTCCCAAATGGTATCGGGCAGGTTTTGTTCATTCAGCCTGAAAAAATCAAAAAAATTATAATTTTTTACCACAAAATCATGCTGTGTATTTATCTGCGATACAAAGGCATCTTTAAGGTCAGTGAATTTATTAAGCCGGTTCTGCAGATTGTCCAGGTATTCCCCTGCCAGTTTACGCATTACAGCAATATATAACTGACTTTTATCAGGGAAATAATAATATAGCAACGCTTTGGAGAGTGAAAGATCGCCGGCTATTTCATTCATGGTTGTTTTGGAGTAACCATAATGTAAGAAACGCTGATAGGCTGCCTCTAATATCTTCTCCCTTTTTATGTCCTGCTGATCGCTTCCCGAACTCATTGTAGATTGTTTACTCCGAAACTGACTAATTAAACAAATTTATCAAAAATTCTACAATATTACCTCTATAACTGGCCCACCGGGCTTAAACTATCAAAATTGATACATAAATTACATTTAGATTAGGTTTGGATTAAGATGCAGACCGTAAAATAAAAAAATCGAATGATGAAGTATTGCATACTCTATCATTCGATTTTTTGGTGTTGGGTATCCAATATTTAATTACACAGCCACCATTTCGGGCTCTGCAGGTATTTCTTTCTTCTTTTTACTGAACCTTGATTTTATCCTGTAACGAATCAGGTACATACATGGTACCAGTATGAGGGTAATTATGGTTGCAAAACCCAACCCGAATATCATTGTCCATGATAACGGCCCCCAGAAAGCAACATTATCACCGCCAAAGTAAATATGTGGTTTAAACGAAGTGAACAAGCCCACAAAATCAATATTAAAGCCTACTGCTAATGGCACCAAACCTAATATAGCCGCTGTAGCTGTTAACAATACCGGGGTCATACGGGTACGGGCTGCTTCTACAACTGCGTCGTGTATGGTTGCTCCCTGCTCCATTAACAGGTCGGTAAACTCTACCAGCAATATACCGTTACGTACCACCACTCCCGCTAACGCTATGATACCGATCCCTGTCATTACGATAGATATGGTCATGCCGCAAAGCGTTACGCCTAATAATACACCGATGATGCTGAAGAATATCTCGCTTAAAATAATGAGCGTTTTGCCAATTGAGTTAAACTGCATCATTAATATAACCAGTATCATTATAAACGCGGTCAACAATGCCGATCCCAGGAAACTTGCAGCTTCCTGCTGGTCTTCCTGTTCGCCGCCAAACCTTACAGAAGTTCCTAAAGGTAATTTAAAGTTCTTAGTAGCCTGTGCTATGTTGGCGTTCACTTCGTTGGTATTATAACCACCCAGCACATTTGATGTCAAGGTAAGCACCCGCTTTTGCTGTTTATGTTTAATATTAGCATAGGTATTGGTGAACCGTACATCTGAAAACGCGGAAATTGGCACCTGTCTTATTGCACCGCCACTTGCCATATCGCGATAAGTTAATTTCATATTGCGTATGGCATCAATGTCATTACGCTGGTCGGCTTCGGCACGCACAGTTATCGGATAATCGTCCTCTTTGGTATTTCTGAAATCGGCAGATTTGGCCCCATAAATAGCAGCGCCTAAAGATTGTGTGATCTGGTTACTGCTTATACCCTCACGATTGGCCCGCTCCCTGTCTATATCAAATACAATTTCGGGTTTATCACTCTCCACATCAGCGCGCAAATCTTCAATACCCTGTACCTGCTGGGCAAGATAATTCTTTAAGCGGCTGGCTGTGTGTACCAGCGAATCAAGGTTATCGCCAGCCAGCTCGATGCTTATGGGTTTTTGGGTTGGAGGCCCGCTTGCTTCCTGGTTCACGGCTACCTGTGCTCCCGGAATACCCCTAACCACCTTCCTGATGTTTTCCATAACAACTTTGGTGCTTTTACCATTTCTCTTCCCGAATTCAACAAAAGCAACGGTAACTTTACCACGGTTAAAGTAGGTTCCCTGGTCTTCATCCTGCGGATCGGTCACCCCCACTGAAACATTCGAAATAATAGAGGATATAATACCTGTATCGGGTTGAACTACTTTAGTAACACGGTCTTCCAGTTCTTTGGTTATCTTATTGGTATACACCTGGTCGGTACCTATAGGCAACGTCAGGTAAACATATACAAAATTCGGATCGCTTGAGGGGAAGAACTCCACTTTTGGCGACCGTGCAATCATAAAACCTATAGTTAGAAAAAATAACACGATCAGGCCCATCAAAACCTGCCATGGCCGCTTAACGGCGCGTTCGAGCCATTTGGCATACCAATTCTGGAACCTGGGCCATAATTTTTTCTGGAACGCATCAATAACCCTTAGTAAAACAAAATGATTTAAGAGATATAAAAAGGTTACAAACACTACCAGGTTACCGATACCAACATTGATGAGGTAACTAAAAGCGGCCAATACAGCAAATACGATTACGGTTACAATAACCGGGCGCGTAAATTTAGGGTTGTCATGTTCACCTTCATGATGGGGCTTCATAAAATCAACCGCAAATACCGGGTTAATGATATATGCTACCAGTAAAGAAGCCAGTAAAGTAATGATGAGTGTAATAGGTAAAAAGAACATAAAGTGCCCTATCAAACTATTCCAGAATGCTAACGGAATAAATGGCGCGAGTGTAGTCATGGTGCCTGAAAATACCGGCAGGAAAACCTCCCCGGTGGCAATTTTGGCGGCCTGTTTAATAGGTACAGCACCATTATTAAAAATACGGTGCGTATTCTCAATAACCACAATAGCATCATCAACCACAATGCCCAATGCTAACAGGAAGGAGAACAATACGATCATATTCAGCGTAAATCCAATCCACGGCATTACCAAAAATGCTATAAAACAGGATAGCGGCACCGAAAGGGCCACAAACACCGCGTTACTTACGCCCATAAAAAACATCAGGATAACCGTAACCAATATAAAACCTATAATAATGGTGTTGATAAGGTCATGCAGCGTGGTACGTGTTTTATCAGACTGATCCCCGGTAATAGTAATATTTAAACCTTTCGGGAAAACTGTTTTTTGCTTTTGCGCTACCAGCGCCTTTATCTTATCTGATGCCTGGATCAGGTTTTCGCCCGTTCTTTTTGATATGTTTAAAGTAATTACATTTTTACCATATAGGCGGGCATAGCTTTCCTGGTCCTGGAAGGCATCCTTTACTTCGGCAATATCATGCAGGTATATAGATTGCCCTTTAGGGTTACGGATAACCATAGCGGCTACCTGGTCGGCATTTTTAAAGTCCTGTTTAATATCAATGGTACGCTGTACGCCATCAATTTTAACCGTACCTGCCGACGCGATAACGTTTTCGGTACCCACAGCCTGGATAATATCGCCAAAGCTAACCTCGGCTGCGGCCATTTTATTCATATCCACGTTGATCTGTATCTCGGGCTTTAATGCCCCAACCTCGTCAACTTTTGATATTTCCCTTAAACTCTCAATATCATCCTTTAAATTGTCGGCATATTCTTTTAATTTTTTCAGGTCATAGTCGCCTGAAATATTAACGTACAGAATAGGAAGGTCGGATACATTTATATCTGATACCGCTGTCTCTTTCAGGTTGTCATCGCCCTGCGGAAGGTCGGGCTTAGCTTTATCAACAGCATCTTTTACTTCCTGTTTGGCCTCCTTAATATCAACGTTAGCGTTAAATTCAGCAACTATAAGCGAAACGCTTTGATAGGAATTTGACGTTACCTTTTTTAAGCCCTTAAGTGATTTTAGCTGTTTTTCTAACTGCTTGGTTACCAATATTTCCACATTCTGCGGCGATGCCCCTTTAAATAGTGTGGATACATATATTTTAGGTATGGTAATGTCCGGAAAGTTTTCCTTCGGCAAATTATTATAGCTGATAAGGCCCAGCACGGTAATAAAAAACACCAGCGCATACACTGCTGTTTTATTCTCAATTGCCCAGCTTGCCGGTTTAAATTCTTTATTCAGATCTTTCATTTTAGATCAAATTTTTAGTGTGATTAATTAACCGACTGTATAATTCTTACTTTGTCACCATCTTCAAGATCGCTGGCACCGGCAGTTATTACCTGGTCGCCTTGAGCCAAGCCTGATACTATTTCAGATAAACCGCCATAGCTTGACCCAACTTTAATATTTTTACGTTTGGCAATACCGTTTTCGTTAACGAATACGTAATCGCCCTGTTCTGATTTTTGAACCGTGTTTAACGGAATAACAATAGCACTGTTGCTGCTATAATCGGCAATTTTTATTGTCGCGGTCATGTTAGGGCGGAGGGTTCTGCGCGACGGTAAAGCGATCTCGATAGCAAAGCTGCGTGATGTTGGGTCAATTACTTTGGCCACAAAAGTCAGTTTGGTAGTTAATGAGTCGTTAGCATCGGGCACCAGTACCTTTACATTATCACCCTGGTTTATACGGCTCGCGTATGATTCAGGAACATCGGCCTTAACTTTCAGGTTATCAGCATTTACAATGCGTATACCTGTAACACCCGGTTGTGCCACCTGGCCCATTTTCAGGTCCATCTGGTCAATGCTGCCATCAATTGGCGAAGTAATGCGGTAAAGATCGGCTTGCTGGCGAAGCATGGATATTTGCTTATCGGCGCTTTGCATTTGCGTTTGCGCCTGCAAATACTGCACTTCGGTACCTATTTTTTGATCCCATAGGTTTTTTTGGCGCTGAAATAAAGTATGCGCCAATGCTGCCTGGGTTTCGGCTTGTGATATGTTTTCTTTTAATACGCTGTTATCCAGCTGCACCAAAACCTGCCCGCGATGAACGTGATCACCGGGTTTAATATAGATACTGGTAATTACACCCGGCGATTGCGGATAGGCCATTACGTTATCCTTCGCGTCAATTTTACCCTGTATATCAACATAATGGGTAAACTTGCCCGCCTTTACCGGCAAAGCGCTTACATCGATACTTTTGGTTGAATCCTGGGTGCCTGTTGAGCCTTGCAGCGCGGCAATTTTTGAGTTTATTTCGGCCGCCTGTTTTTTAAGATCGGCCAATTCTGTTGCTTTATCTTTTGGTTTTGGCGAACATGCTGCCAAAAACACAAGGGCTGGTATGTATACTAATTTTTTCATTTTTATGGTATAAAGTTGTTGAGTTTAGTTAATGTGTGCGTATGCCTTTTCCAGGTCTACTTTGTTTATTAAAGCATTGTATAGCGCCTGTATATATTGATTATCCGCGTTTTCCAATTCGGTTTGCGCCTGTGTAACTTCAATGCTTGAACCCACCCCCTGCGCGTATTTAATTTTCGATACCCGTAATACTTCCTGGGCCAGTTCGCGACTGCGTTTTTGGTTATTCAGCGATTGTATGCTGTTATCAAACATGATCTGCGCTGCGCTAGCCTGTAAATTGAGCGCGTTCTTAACATTGTACAGGTCATTTTGCGCTTTTTGTACATTGATCTCTGTTTGTCGTAACTGGTTAACGCGCTGTCCCCCGCTAAATATGGGGATACTTAAATTTACACCAATATAACTGTTAGGGTAACTATGATTATACAAGTATTTCATTTGATTTTCCTGGAACACATCCCCAAAACCTCCAGTTAAAACAAATGTGGGCAGGTAAGCTGCTTTTTTGCTTTTTACATCCAACTGGTTAAGTTTTACATTGGTTTCTAATAACTTATATTCTATCCGGTTATGATAAAATGCGGTATCAATAGTATTTTGTGCAACCTTTTGATCTAAATTTATACTCTCCAGTTTATCGGTTAAGGTTATCTCCTGTTGTATGGGCATTCCCATCTGGAACTTAAGCATTTCGTAATTCAATACCAGGGCACGGGCAACATTATCCCTATTGGTAACCAGGTTGTTGTATTGAACAGCCAGGCGGTCAACATCAATTTTTTCAACAAAGCCTTGTTTGTTTTGCTGGGTAGTTTGATCAAACTGCTGTTTTAGCTGGGCAATATTGGCATCCAGCAGTTTTATCTGCTCATTGCTTACCAATACCTGGTAATATGCTTTGGTTACATTAACATTGGTTTCAATTTTTGAACGAACCAAACTGCGTTGCGAAAGTTCTTTAAAAGTTTTAACAGCCTCCAAACCCACTATAAAAGTTCCGCTGAACAACAACTGGCTCGCCTGAATAGAATAGGTATTGTTGTACTTAACAGCTCCAAACGGAAATTGGATCAACGGGGCTTTCAGATCTATCGGGGTAACAAAAATGTTGGGGCCAACTGACGCCGGCGGTTTCAGAAAATCCTGGAACGATGCTGTGCCGTTTACCTGGGGCAAGCCGGTGCCAATGGTTTCCTTTACTTTATACTCGGCGCTTTTTACGTCAAGCCCCGCGTTTTTTACCGAATCCTGGTGTTCATAAGCGTATTTTATACAGTCGGCCAGGCTAAAGTTTGGCGCTTGTACCTGCTGCGCGTACCCACCTAAAGTTATGGTACATATTAAGGTAGCTGTTAAAAAAATATATTTCATTTTTATTTTATTGTGTTTGGTTTGATGTTTCATTATTTAATTCATTCAAATTAACTTACCGGTTTTGACAACCTTATGTCAGCAGGAAATTATTCATTCGGTATATTTTTAAATTGATTTAACAGTTTGTAACCCTTCAACGTACAAATACCATAATTAAAATGCTCTAAAAACTGGTACTGAACCTTCCAGGTACTAAAATCGGCTATGGGGAACAAAGCTGTATTAAATCCCATTTCTACCTGTGAAACACGCATTCTTGCTATTATTTTTACATCAATCTCGGGCCTTATGTACCCCTGGTTAATGCCTTTTGTTAAAAGCTCTTCTAAAGTATGGACCAATACATGTGCCTTAAAATCCTGGAACTGTTTCCAGGCTTCAGGGTGATATTTTTGCAGGTCATGTATCACAATAGGGTTGATCCTTGAAAATATTTCTTCCGAGCATTTCATCATATTGATCATCTCTTCGATCACATTCCCCGATTTACCGATAATGGCACACATCTGGTCTTCATCATCCTGCAGCTTTTTCTTTACCAGCGCCAGTACCAACTCATTTTTATCCTTAAAGAACTGGTATATAGTTTTTTTTGACATGCCTAAATGTTTGGCAATATCATCCATTGTTACGCTTTTTATCCCTGCCTGTAAAAACAGGTCCTCACCCCCTTGTATTATCCTATCGGTCTGAACCATTGACTTCATTGGTCAAAACTATGGAAACATTTTTAGATTTCAAAGTTTCCATTTGAAAAAAGTTTTTAACATATGTTTATCGCAGTTAGTGTTATACCTCAAAAAAGTTATTTATTCTGAAATTGTTACCTTTGCGTAAATTACCAACCATGACACTTACACCTCTTTCTGCAATATCCCCTATTGATGGCCGCTACCGGAATACTACAGTTAACCTTGGCGAATATTTTTCGGAATACGCGCTGATCAAATACCGGGTGTTTGTGGAGATCGAATATTTCATTGCCCTGCACCGGCACCCATTGCCGCAATTACAAAATTTAGATAAAAATGTGCCTGAAAAGTTACGGGATATTTACAGAAATTTTACCGAAGCAGATGCGCAAAGCATAAAAGATATAGAGAAAATAACCAACCATGATGTTAAAGCGGTTGAATACTTCATCAAACAAAAGTTCGATGCGTTGAACTTGCAGGCTTATAAAGAATTTATCCATTTCGGCTTAACCTCGCAGGATATTAATAATACCGCTATACCCTATACTTTTAAACTGGCATTGAACGAGGTTTACTATCCCGCTATTAATGAATTGGTTAACCTGCTTAAAAAATATGCTGCCCAATGGGATAAAGTGCCCATGCTGGCCCATACCCACGGTCAGGCCGCGTCGCCTACCCGTTTGGGAAAAGAGATACAGGTGTTTATTGAGCGCCTGGAAAATCAATTGCACCAGCTAAGGCAAATACCGTCATCAGCCAAATTTGGCGGGGCTACAGGTAATTTTAACGCGCACCATATAGCCTACCCGAAAATTGACTGGAAAGCATTCGGCGATAGTTTGGTGAACGATACGCTTGGTTTGAACCGCTCGCAATTCACTACCCAAATAGAGCATTACGATAATTTTGCCGCGCAATGCGACGCGTTAAAAAGGATAAATACAATTCTTATAGACCTTGACCGGGATATGTGGGCCTATATTTCGCTAAACTATTTTAAACAGGAGATCAAAGCAGGCGAGATAGGATCGTCAGCTATGCCGCATAAGGTTAACCCGATTGATTTTGAAAATTCAGAAGGTAACCTGGGAATAGCCAATGCTTTGTTTGAGCATTTGGCCGCCAAATTACCTGTTTCAAGATTGCAGCGCGACCTTACCGACTCAACAGTATTACGCAATATAGGCGTACCTGTTGCGCATACTTTAATAGCCATCAGATCAACCGTAAAAGGTTTAAATAAGTTATTGCTGAACGAGGCAGTGATCAGTTCTCATTTAGATGCTAACTGGGCGGTAGTTGCAGAAGCTATACAAACCATATTGAGGCGTGAGGGTTACCCCAACCCTTACGAGGCTTTGAAAGAGCTTACACGCACCAATACGCACGTCAACGCGCAAACCATTGCTGAGTTTGTGGACACTTTGCAGGTGGGTGATGCGATTAAAGAGGAGATCAAAAGAATAACACCTTTGAATTATACAGGAATTTGAGCTAAAAGCGCAAAGCTAAAAGCAGAAAGCGAAAAAAAGCTTTGGACTTTTTGCTTTTGGCTTTCAGCTTTAAGTACAAAGTCATTCAGTCGTCATAACTATTAAATAGTAACCTATAAATCAAAAACCTGCCTAACTTTGTTTATTCAAATAGAAAGATAAAGATGAATATCAACGTATATACCGAATCGACTCCCAACCCGGCAACCATGAAGTTCATTGTGAACAAGTTGCTGATAAATGGCAGTGTGGATTACGCTACTAAGGAAAGCGCCGAAAAATCACCTTTCGCAAAGGAACTCTATAAATTTTCATTTGTTAACGGTGTATTCTTCGCCAGCAATTTTGTTACTGTTACCAAAACCGAAGGTACCGAATGGGATGATGTGGAACCAATACTGAAAGAGTTTGTAAAAGGCGCGGTTGAAGCCGAGTTACAGGTTCAGCTGGAAGAGCAGGAAGAAGTGAATTTTGAAGGAACCGATACCGAAATAAAAATTCAGCAAATATTAAATGATTATGTGCGTCCGGCCGTTGAGCAGGATGGCGGCGCTATCTCCTATCGTTCGTTCGACGCAGGTGTGGTTACTGTTGAACTGCGCGGTTCATGCAGCGGGTGCCCGTCATCAATTATCACCCTAAAATCGGGTATTGAGAACTTGCTTAAACGTATGGTTCCTGAAGTTACCGAAGTGGTATCTGAGGCATTGTAATTATTTAGATTACACAGATTTAAAAGGATTGCACTGATGTGTGATCCTTTTTTTATTTGAAATACTGCTGAATAACTTCGAGCATCTCACCTGTGAACTTACCATTAGTAGCCAGTAACTCACGCGTATCCAATACCTCATCACCGCCTTTAAAGTTTACTACATGGCCTCCGGCTTGTTTTACTATCACTATTCCGGCGGCGGCATCCCAGGCGTTTAGGTTGTATTCGTAGTAGGCATCAAACCGGCCGGCGGCGGTATAGGCCAAATCAACCGCGGCTGAACCTAAACGGCGCAAACCATGGCAGTTTTTCATCAGGTAAGTAAATAGTTCGATGTATTGGGGCTGTTTTCCAAAGTCATAATATGGAAAACCGGTAGCGATCAGGCTATCGCTTATTGCAGCCGCTTTGCTTACTTTAATTTCTTTTCCGTTCAGGTATGCAGGCGCGCCTTTCCAGGCGTAAAAACATTCATCCTGGTTAATTTCGTATACCACGCCTAAAACCAGTTCGTCATATTCTTTAAGGGCGATGCTTACCGAAAATACCGGCAGGCCGTGTATAAAATTAGTGGTGCCGTCAAGCGGGTCAATTATCCAGTTATACCGCCCGGCTACTTTGTTGTTGGTTTGTTCTTCGGTTATAAAACCTGCTTCGGGAAGTATTTTTTCAAGGCCGGCTACAATTAACTTTTCAGCAGTTTTATCAACGTATGATACCAGGTCGTTTAACCCCTTGTATTCTATTTGATCGGTATTGAACGTTTTTCTTTCCTGTCTTATAAAATCACCGGCTTGTTTTGAAAGTTCAATTACCAGCTTTACTACCTGTTCCAGCTGCATGATGTCGTAATGATAGGCTAAATGAGAAAAATTTATGAATAAAAAAACTGGCAAAAAACAGGCTCAGCATAGCTAAAGGCCTTGCCAGGGGTGGATACATATGAAAATAGTGGATAAGCATATCAATAACGCCCCAGTTAGCAAAAAAGCCAATAACAGCTACCAAAGTAAAACGAACAAACTGCTGTAAGGATGATGTTTTTGATTCGGCAAATACCAGGTATTTAGTTATTAAAAAATTAACTACCACGCCTAAACTATAGGATATAACCAAAGAAACAGTTGAATTACGTAATTCTGAATTAAAAAAGTGATATCTTTTTTGAGTAAGCAGGTTATGATAAAGTAAATAAAAAACAGATATATCTACCAAAAAGCCCATTCCTGCCGAGAGCACGAACCTTGCTACCTGATTCTTTAATAGTTTTTCTTTCCAGGTATTTTTATTGGCCATGCTTAACCGCTACTTTCTTGTTCCTGTTCACTCCTGATATAATCAGGTATGCGCCGCCAATTACCAGGCAAATTGATATTAATTCGGCTTGGGTAAAGGATAAGCCCGCGACAACATACCGGGTATTTACCCGTATCAATTCAATCAAAAATCGTTCAACACCCGTAAAAATGAGGTAAATACCAAACATTATTCCCGGTATTTTAATACGGTTACGTATGCTCCATAAAAAAAGGAATATAAGCAGGCATACAATGGTTTCATAAAAAGAGGTAGGAAATACCGGCAACTTTAGCTCGTTACAATATTTGCCTACACAATCAGGTATTTTATTACCCGGATCGTCCATACTAACATTATGAGGGAATTTAAACGCCCACATCCAATCGGGCGCCCAGCTTAGCCAATGCGGTTTGGGCCCAGGGTTAACAATACCCCAATCACCATCGCCCGACATTTGGCAGCCTATGCGCCCTATCGCGTAGGACAGCATCATACCGGGACCGCCAATATCCAGCATAGTTAAAGGTTTTATGCCGTGTTTGTGAGCGATATACAGAACAGCTATACCGCCGCATATTAAACCACCAAAAAAAGTAAGCCCGCTAAAACCGATCAGCATTCCCACCGGGTCACGCATAAAATCGGCCCAATTCTCCAGCGCGTTAAATAGTTTAGCGCCCGCAAACCCCCAGAAAGCGGCCCATATTAATATACTGCCCATCAGTTCATGCGGATGAACCTTTATTTTTTTGGTTACAGGTACGGGTAAACGCTGTTTTTTATTTTCGGCGTAAGCCCACCAGGCAAATACTGCCGCTAAAATTATTCCGCCTATAAAATTGCCACGGGTTGAGAGAATAAAATCCTGCGGATCGTTTATTAAAGCGGAGTAATTGAATATCATATCCAAAACCTTATAGCCTAATACAAACCCGAATATGCCATTACCAACCAATTCAAGTGGGGAAATAGGCTTACCCGTGGTTACTGTTTTTTCGAAAGGATGGATATCACCTAATTTTTCTTTGCGCTTAAATTCTTCCGTAAACGCCCAATAACCGCCCATAAATGCAATAGCTACAAAAAAACCAAAAGTTTGTATGGGCAGCGGAATGTCTAAACCAAAAAGATACTTAATAAGCGAACTAATGCTTGGGAACATAGTGATAAATTTGCTGCGAATATAGTGCTTAATGTACTAATATTTCTTCGCTTTCGGTTATTTCAACATCACCATCGGGTGAAATTTTTGTTAAATACACGGTTTTTAGTTCATTTACCAATACCGGGTCGAATTTGGTTTTTACTTTTATGTAATTGCGGGTAAAACCGTGCATAAAGCCATCTTTAATATCGCCTTCAAATAAAACTTCTTCCGTTCTTCCCAATTGGGTATCGTAAAATTCCCTGCGTTTTTTGTCGGATAAGATATGCAGCATTTTGCTCCTGTCGGCGCGGGTTGAGCCGGGCACAACCCCGCTCATTTCTGCAGCCAATGTGTTTTCCCTTTCCGAATAGGTGAATACGTGCAGATAAGCTATATCCAGTTCATTCAAAAAATTATAAGTATCAATAAAATCTTCCCTTGTTTCGCCGGGAAAGCCCACGATCACATCAACGCCTATACAACAATGGGGCATTAGCTGTTTAATTTTAGTAACCCTTTCGGCATATAATTCGCGTTTATACCTGCGGCGCATCAGGCTTAATATTTTGGCGGAGCCCGATTGCAGCGGGATATGAAAATGAGGCACAAACCGTTTAGATGCAGCTACAAATTCAATGATCTCATCAGTCAGTAAATTAGGTTCGATGGATGATATGCGAATGCGGTCAATGCCCTCCACCCTATCCAATGCTTTAACCAGATCAAAAAACCGTGTTTCGCGTTTGCCATTAATGATGCCGAAATCGCCCAGGTTAACCCCGGTCAGTACAATTTCTTTTACGCCTGAGGCGGCAATTTGTTTGGCCTGTTCGATCACGCTTTCAATAGTATCACTTCGGCTGCTGCCGCGGGCCAGTGGAATGGTACAAAACGAACAGGAATAATCGCAGCCATCCTGAACCTTTAAAAAGGTACGGGTACGGTCGCCGAATGAATAAGCCGGGATGAAACGGTTGGCTTCTGAAACAGGCTGGTTATAAACCACCGCTTTGGGGTTTTTAGTAAGGTCGGTAATATGGTCGATGATCTGAAATTTTTCGGCAGCGCCTAAAACCATGTCTACGCCGGGGATGTTGGCTATTTCTACGGGTTTTAATTGCGCATAACAACCTACAATGGTTACATAGGCATGTGGTGACACTTTCAATGCTTCCCTGACTATTTTTTTGCACTTTTTATCGGCATTATCTGTTACCGAGCAGGTGTTTATCACATATACATCGGGCGTATCGGTAAAATCAACGGTATCAAAACCGGCGTTGCTGAACAACCGCCCAAGCGTTGATGTTTCCGAATAATTGAGTTTGCAACCCAGCGTATAAAATGCGACTTTTTTGTTCATTATTGGCCGCAAATATAGGGAATTTAGAGATTAGTTAATTGGAGGTTAGAGATTAGATGATTGGTCATTCAGACATCCACCTGTAACTATCATCCTCTAACCCCATCAAATCAACTACTCTATTCACCACAGTTAAAGCCACCTCTTCAACCGTTTGCGGTTTGCTGTAATAGGACGGTACCGCCGGGCAAATAATCCCGCCTGCCTCGGTAACGGTTGCCATATTGCGGATGTGTATCAAATTAAGCGGCATATCGCGGGCCACTAATATCAATTTTCGACGTTCTTTAAGTATAACATCAGCCGCACGGCTGATTAAATCGTCAGATACACCCGAAGCAATCCTTCCTAAAGTACCCATGGAGCAGGGTATAATTATCATGGTATCAAACTTTGCCGAGCCGGAAGCAAAAGGCGCCATGAAATCATTTTTCGCATAAAATTTATAGGGATACCGGGTATAATCCTCATTATCCAGTTCAAATTGCCATACGTGTTTTGCATTATCAGACATTACTACAGCCACCTCAACAATCTGGCTGTTTAGCTGCTGCAATTTATCCAGCAATAACCGGGCATATATGGCGCCGCTGGCGCCGGTAATGGCAACGATAATTTTTTTCTTCATTACAAAAAGATTCAACAAACAAAGGTGGTGAAAGTTACGGGCACAAAAAAGGGTCGAATAACAAGTACCCGACCCTACATCTACCTATGAAAAACATGCCCTTTGAGAGGGCAATACAAATGTAATAACAGTTTTTTAATAATTAAACAATTTATTAAAATTAATTTAACGCTTATTTGCAAAATTTTTATCGATCAAAGTTTGGATAATACCATCAACCATACCAACGCTGGGCACATATATGCTTTTAATACCGGCCCATTTCATTACAGCGAGGTATATTTCGCAAGCCGGTATAATAACATCGGCCCTGTCCTGGCTTAAACCCAGTACATTTATGCGGTCTTTCAGCGAAAACGAATCCAGGTAATTATAAAGCGATTTGAGTTTGCCGAACGACAAGGGGGTCTTTTCCTTTTCGTCAGATAATTTATACAATTTATTAATATTGCCACCCGTGCCAATACCTGATATGTCTTTAAAGTGACGGGTATGTTCGCGTATAAAATTCTTCATCGCGTCCCATGTTTCGTCGGTATCCTGGTTATCAAGTATGCGTATAGTACCGATGTTGAATGATTTGGAAGCAATCAGTTCACCCGATGAAAACAGGGAAAGCTCGGTACTGCCCCCACCTACATCGATATATAAGTAATTTTTATTTTTATCAATGTTTTTTTCTGCATGACTGGCATATATAATACTGGCTTCGGCCTGGCCGTGAACAATTTCGAGGTCAACATTTGCCTGTTCTTTTACTTTTTTTACTACTTCACTGCCATTTTTTGCTTCACGCATAGCCGACGTAGCACAGGCCATATAATCAACTACCTTATATACATCCATCAAGTTGCGGAAAGCAAGCATAGTCTTTACCAGGTCATCAGTTTTTTTATCGGATATATGCTGATGTAAAAACGCGTCGTCACCCAAACGTAACGGAACGCGGATCAGTGTATTTTTTTTAAAGGAGATCGATCCGTCGTTCTCAATAATTTCAGCAATAAGTAACCTTACCGCATTTGAACCTATGTCTATTGCTGCGTATCTCAATTTGTTTTGTTTTTGTTTTTCAGGTAATTGTAAGTGTCAATTTGTGCCCTAACAGGTAAAGCTGAGCTGGTTTTATGATATTTATTGGTATTCTGGCTGTTAATTTCACGCGCTTTGGTATTATCGTTTAACTGAATATCAATAATATCCCTTATTTCTTTCTTTATATCTTTATCATAGATGGGGAAGCCAACTTCAACGCGGCTGTCTATGTTTCTTGACATAAAGTCGGCTGATGTTAAATACATTAGTTCATTGCCCCCGTTACAGTAAATATGTACCCTTGAATGCTCCAGGTATTTATCAATTATGCTTACTATTTCAATATTTTCACTATAACCTTTTATTCCCGGTACCAGGCAGCACATTCCTCTTATTATCATATTAATTTTTACCCCCGCGTTACTGGCCTGGTATAATTTCAGTATTAACTGTTCATCAGCCAGGCTATTCATTTTCAGGATCATGTAGGCCGGTTTTTTCGCTTTAGCATTCTTTATTTCATTATCAATCAACTTGTTAATAGCCGGCCGCGAATCAATTGGCGATACGATCAAACTTTTCAATCCTTTAGGCAGCGTGTTTTTATTTAGCGCTTTAAAAATACTTACCAGGTCGGCAGTTATTTTTTTATTAACCGTGAGCAAGGTATGGTCGGCATAAACCTGTGCTGTTTTCTCATTGTAATTCCCGGTGGAGAGGCAGGCGTAATATGCCGTCTTATCCTTTTCGGCCCGGCTTACGAGGCATATTTTTGCGTGTACCTTATAATCTTCAATACCATATAATACGTTTACGCCTTCTTCTTCCAATCTGCGGCTCCAGGTAATGTTGTTTTGTTCGTCAAAACGTGCTCTTAGCTCAACCAAACAGGTTACTTTTTTTCCATTTTTTGCAGCATTGATCAACGCGTGCATTATTCTTGAATTTTCCGCCACGCGGTATACGGCTATGCTGATCTCTTTAACTTTCGGGTCAATTGCAGCTTCCCGTAAAAAGTGAATAACATAATCGTACGCCTGGTATGGGGTATTGATCAGGTAATCTTGTTTGGCTATCATGGCCATTAGACTTTTATCAAACGTGAGGCCATCAACAGGTAACGGGGTGTATTTTACGTATTGCAATTCGGGGCGGCCCACGTTCGGAAAGGAAACGAAGTTTTTAAAATTATGGTAACGATTGCCCGGTATAAGGCTCTCGCCATGTAAACCCATTTTGCTGACCAGGTATTTTAACATATCCAGCGGCATGTCCGAATCATAAAGCAAACGCATGGGTTTGCCCTTGCGCCTTTTTTGGAGACTTTTTGATAAAGAATCAATAAACTTTTCGCTTACTTCTTTATCCAGGTCAAGCTCGGCATCGCGGGTAAGCTGTATGGAATAAGCCTCTATACTGTCGTGCTCGAATATGAAAAATATATCCTCCAGGCTATACCGTATAATATCATCCAGTAAAATAATGAATCTCAGGTCGTGAGTTTCGGGCAACACAATGAACCTTGAAAGGCTATCGGGTATCTCAATTAAAGCGTAGGTTGATTTTTTTTCTTTAATTAGCTTTACAAAAAAGTAGATGGACCTATCGCGCAGTTCGGGTAATACCGTAGTATTATCAAGCATTATAGGTACGAGGGTGGCCAATAATTTTTCGCGAAAATATGTTTTTACAAATGCACCCCTTGCAACATTAAGCTGTTTATCGTTCAGCAGGAATATTTTTTCTTCGGCAAGCTGCTTAACAATAATGTTCTCATACAGGTTATTAAACTTGCGTTCCTGCTTTACTACAATATTTTTTATTTGGTTCAGCACTTTTTTGGGGTTATAACCCAAAATCTCTTTAGCCTTCTCATTTAAATTAGTAAGGCGGCTCAAGGTGGCTACCCTTACACGGTAAAATTCATCGAGGTTGGATGAAAAAATGGCTAAAAATTTTATTCGTTCAATTAGCGGGACAGTGGGGTCGGCGGCTTCCTGCAATACACGCTCATTAAAATACAACCAGCTTATTTCCCTGTTAATAGAAGGTACGCGTTTAATATCCATATAAAAGGCGCTTTACAGCACTATTTGCAAATCTGCTTATTTATTTGTTAAGTTAATATTAACTCATTGGTATATTATGTTCACTTTTACATAATAATAGCCAATAATTAATTTATACACTTATTAAATAGAATCATTACCTTAATTTTGCTTTTTCAATTATAAACCAATTACTTATGCCAACATTTGATATAGTAAGCAAGATAGACGGCCAAACCTTGGATAACGCCATCAACATCGCCAAAAAAGAGATCCTGAACCGATATGATTTTAACGATTCAAAAAGCACTATCGACCTGGACAAAAAAACCAACATAATTACTATTGTTACTGAAAACGATATGCGTGTTAAAGCCATACAAGATGCTATTATAAGCCGTATGGTAAAACAGCAGCTTGATCCTAAGGCAATGGATTTTGGAAAAGAGGTAGTCGCGTCAGGAAATATGATACGTAAAGAAATAAAGATAAAACAGGGCCTTGACCAGGATACCGCTAAAAAAATTGTTAAAAAAATAAAAGACAGCGGTTTAAAGGTACAAGCCAGCATTATGGATGACCAGGTACGAGTGCAGGCCAAAAAAATTGACGACCTGCAGGCTGTTATCGCGCTTTGCCGCAAAGAAAGTTTCGACCAGCCATTGCAGTATATTAATATGAGGGATTAATGCGAATGCGCATTGCGGAATGTTGAACGCGGAATGAAAATGAAAACTTCCACATTCAACATTTCACAGTCCGAATTTCCTTTACTTCCGCATTCGAACTTCCGAACTCCGCAATAAAAAAAAGGCCGCCCATAAATGGAACGGCCTTCTCTCATCAAACTAAACCAACATTACTATTATGAAAACTCTCTTTTCGGTATTTCCGAAATCCGGGCTACTTCATTAAAACCTTCCCGACTTTCCGGAGTTTCGGATCCACCGACTTAATTCTTATTTTACAGCTATTTCCCTTGACTGAGATTTAGCTTCTTTCTTTTTAGCGATGGTCAGTTTCAAAATTCCTGCAGTATAATCAGCATTTATTTTTGAATGATCGGCGCTTTCGGGCAGAGTAAATGACCTTAAAAATGAATTAAAATTGTATTCGCGTTTGGTA
>Ga0206891_10050_pt1 | contig 37375 bp, 34 predicted proteins | sample Alteio_BWOrgHeat_55_FD_153246 | JGI IMG/M metagenome (GOLD analysis project Ga0206891, IMG submission 153246) | Enriched cells from forest soil in Barre Woods Harvard Forest LTER site, Petersham, Massachusetts, United States - Alteio_BWOrgHeat_Nextera7 ...
AAACGATAAATGGGAGGACATGCCGCTCTACGAAGCGATCACGAGAAAGCTCTTCCAACTGAAAGCGCCGGGCACAACCGTGACTCGTGGAATCATGGGCTACGGCAGCCACCAAAAGCGCCTGCACCATGGGCAGTTGTTCGGCATTTCAGATGACCGGCCAATCACGATCTCAGTTGTTCATCAGGAGCAGTCCTTGCGCACAATCGTGATCCCGGCCGTCAAGGCGCTAGTGCGGCACGGCCTCATGTTCATGACCGATATCGAAGTGATCCCACTTGGAAAAGAGGCCCAAGCGAGCACCCCTCCCGCGGACATTCCGTGACACCAACAGAATCTTGTTGTCCGTGACACCGCTATGTCCTGCGCTTCGGAGGATCACTCTGGAGTCTATGGAGGGGCCGGAAGGCAGACCATAGCCCCTCGACTTGAGCGCGTTTTTGGAAACTACGCAGTTCAGATCGACCACCCCACCCGAAGCGGGGGCTGAATCAGCTCGTTTGCCCCTTCATCATTTGCGAGCGTGCGGCAATTGAAAGCTCATTCGGATTTTCGCGCAGAAACGTCTAAAACGGGCCGGAAACGGCGATCTAGTCACCTGGCATTCTGGAGTGCCCGAGTATCGTAAGGGATGGTTCAGACGGACAACCGAGGAAAGCGCCAGCGCGGACTCTATGAGGGTTTGCCTATATCGGGTTCGCAACGAACTGAATTCCCACCGTGGCCGGCAACGGTGTCGTTTTGCTAGTTCCGCCTTTACAGACTTACCCAAGTGCACTTCAAGAGGGAGTGAGTGCTGCCGGACTTCGAGAAGGTGTAGTGGCAAGAAACGGTGGTGTAAAGTCCCGTACTCTGCATGATATAGACGAGTTGAGAGACTGCAACTCCTAAGGACGAATCATGCCGAACCCCTCCGTCTTGACTTTCTCCCTGTTCCAGGCTATACATAGTCTCGACAGGGACGCGATTGCCTGACGAATCGCCTCAACTCTTACCCGGTACCCTTTACCTGCTCGTGCTACGCACTCTTGCTGCCGGGCCGCTGCATGGCTACGCCATCTCGCGCCGTATCAAGCAGTGCTCAGCCAACGTGCTCGATGTGGAAGAGGGCTCGCTGTATCCCGCTCTGAACCGGATGCTGCTCAAAGGATGGCTTCGCGCGGAGTGGGGTATCTCAGACACGAACCGCAAAGCACGGTTCTACCGGCTCACCAAGGATGGCGAGAAACAACTTGCTGCGGAAGCGGAAGAGTTCAAGAAGCTGATCACGGCAATCCAGTTGGTCATGAAAACCGCGTGAGGAAACTGTCCCATGTCATTCTTGCCCGTACAGTATCTCAAAGAGTTGTGGCTTCGGCTGCGCTGGCTCTCCGGCCGTTCGCGCTTTCACTCTGAGCTTGGCGACGAGATCGCGTTTCACATGGAGAGCCGCGCCGATGAACTCGAACAGAGCGGCGTACCGCGAGCCGAGGCGCTTCTGGTTGCTCGCCGTGAATTCGGTTCGCGGCTGAAAGGTGTCTTCCTTGACCGCGCCTTGAAGCAAGCGGCGGAGTTTTTTTAGGTGACGGCGGATATTTTCCGACTTCGGTGCGCTGTTTTGCGCAGGCGCAGCCGATGTTGCAGTTCGTGGTTTGATTGCGCCTTCAAGGCGTTTTCCTCGAAACGAGCGTTGATGGCATCCAGCTCCCGTCCCATCCAATAGACTCGTTCCCACGAAACTGCGTGCTTCGTGCCTGCGGTGCCGGATAAGGCCACTAGCAGATCGTGTGGGCGGGGCTCGACGAGGATGGGCCGCGCTCTGCCCGTCTGATAAATGCAGGAAGCCGTGCGCAGGAGGAGATGACCGGCTTGACGGTCGCCGTGGGTACCTTCTGAATCGCCTCTCTCGAGAGCGAGCCGATAGATCCTGTCCCAAGAGACAGGAAAACGCTTCTTTGTCCCGGCCAAGGCGAGGACAACAAACTCGGCGCGAGGGTCCGCTACAATCGGTCGTCTTCTGCCGTCGTTGCAGATCACCGATGCTGTGCGAAAGAGGATTTGCGTGTGCCGATCCACTAGATAACTCATCGCGAGCCTCCTCTGCGTTTTACTGAAAAGAGGCTCTCTCGTTCCACTGAAGCTCTGCGTCGTTGTTGATGTCTCACTACGGAGTCCCGGACTCGCAGCGCGGCCGGGGTATTGATTTCGAGGAACGCACCGTTCTTTGCTAAGGCTGCCGGGCACCCGGGCCAATGCACGCGCAGTAACTCGAGCCAGTCGCTGAGGCGTTCCCGGAACTTTCGCTCCCTGGCATACTCCTGAACTCCCAGTTGATTCTGCAAACCGCGCGCTCCGAAAAGAGGAACTCGTTCTGGCGACGATCCTTGCCGGCAACGCCAGGTGAGCCACGCGTAGAGGTCGAGACAACCGGGATTGGCTGTCCGCGTCCTGACTATGTTGGCATTAACGGGAATGGGATGATCTTGGAGTTCTCTCCAGAAGACCTTCGAGAGTGTGACTTCATGGGTCCGGGCCGACGAGCTATTCCCTCCCCTCGAATCCGCTGGGGGAAAGGGGCGTAAGCCGTTATCCTCCCAAACGGTTCCATGGATGAAATCGTTGTCGGTACCGAAGTAGATCGTGCTGCTTAAGACTCGCTGAAAGGCTTCCCTGAGTCGCTGATAGTAGCTGCCGCTGGGGGCTATTTTCCACTCCGCGAGGATAGCGGCGAAGCTGGGGATGGAGAGAGTTCTGGATTGTTGCCGGATGGCTAAGGTTGCCAAATAGAAGAGGACCAACCGATCCTGGCCGAACGGGACGCCATACTCGGGTCGCCCGATGATCTCCAGGAAGAACTTGCCGTTCCGGCGCCGGTACTGGAGACAGCTGGCGGGCAGTCGGCAGATCGGCAGACTACACGCTATATAAGGACGGGCGCCGAGAAGAAAATCTCCGGTTGAAGACGACACATGGTTATTGAAATCGAGAGGGTTTTGCGGGTATGCTGCTGGTGAGATTGGCAGCGGTGAGCCGACTCTGGTCAGGAGGGAAAGGGTGGTGTTCATAAGCCAGCCTCCGCATTCGCCGCATAAAAACGCGTTGGCCGCTGAACGTGAAATTGGGGTTCAAAATGGGGTTCAATTAACGCCTGATAGGCCGCTTTAAGACGCGATAAGACGCGTCCGCCGCTAAGAAACGCAACAATATAGGGGCAGAGAGAGAGTTTCACACGCAGGAGGTCCGGGGTTCGAGTCCCTGCGCGCCCACCATGGAACTCCTTGGTTTTGAGTAGCTGACATCCATTTCGCTTCTGTTCCAGTTCCAAACAGCAAAAACGTATCAGAACCGTATCAAAACTAGGTCATTCGCTTCATCCCGTATCAAAACTCTTCTGGTGTGCCGCGTCACCAGCTTGACGGTTCACCTGGGTTAGCGCTTCGCGGCGGTTGAAGCGTTATTTGCCAGATCTTCTTCACGGGAAACTCAACCCCGGTGCAAGGGTCGGTTGAGACGAGTTTCTTTTTCACCGCCTCACTGAGGATTCGCCGCAAACCCGGAACTCCTGGTGAACGCTGGTGGGTTTTAGGTTCCCCATTTCGAACGTTCCGGATCTTCGGCGCACACGCCGTTTCTGCTGAAGCCGCGCTCGAAGATGAAATTCGATCTTGGTTGCGTCAATGTCCAGAAGTTTGCTGCTTCCGAACACCGGTCGCAGCGTCTTCAAGGCGTTTTCGTTAGCCTCGTGAGTTTTCGCTGCTCGAATTGGCGGGGTTGGGAGTAGTTCGCCAAGAAAAAAATCCGCCCATTCATTGAACGTGAGTTACTTGCCCTTTCGCACGGTCCCAAGTGAGTGGTTATCCCGAGCGTTAAGGCGCTCGCGAAGTTGCCTCTTGGGCCTCGTCCCAATGGCGGTTGCCTCCGCCGCTGTCCACGGCAATGCTGCCGATCGCCTAGGTCGTGCAAATGAGTACGAGCGTATGATCTCAGCGCAATCTTGAAGCCGGAGCGGACTTGCCCCATTTTTTGACACAAGCAGCTAAGGCTCAAAATGCATTCAAAGGAGAATCGAGTCATGGGGTTGTCGAGAAGGGCGTTTACGAAGGAATTCAAGCTGGCCACAGTACAGCGGTTGGAGCGAGGGGGTTCGATCGGCGAAGTGGCACGGGCACCGGAAGTGAACTCGAAGGTGCTGCATCGCTGGCGGCGCGAGGTCCGCCAGTGGCCTGGCAACGTGTTTCCGGGCCCGGAAAAGCAATACTGGGCCGAAGACGAATCGCGGAACTGGAACGCAAGATCGGCCAGCAAGCGCTAGAGATTGATTTTTTGACGGTGTTTGCAGCGCATCGCGGAACAGCGGATGCTGCAGGCCGTGACTAGAAATCCGCCGTTTACCAAAAGGTTCAAGAAGAGGTGAAAGCCAATTGCGGACTGACGGTTGAACGCATGCTAGAGCTGGGCCGGGTTTCCTGGTCTGGCTTCCATCTCTTCGAGCAGCGTGAGCCAGGACCGGACCTGGACATGGACGTGGATTTGCGCGACGCGGTCCGGCGGATTGCCGTGGAGTGGCCCAGCTATGGCCGACCGCGGATCACCGCCGAGTTGCGCCGTCGCGGCTGGTACGTGAATCCGAAACGCGTCTACCGACTGATGCGCGAAGACAATCTGCTGTGCATGCGGAAGCGGAAGTTCATCGTCACCACCGATTCCAATCACCCGCGCAACGTCTAGCCGAACCTGGCGTGGGACGTGATCCTTACCGCGACCAATCAGTTATAGCGGGCCGATATCACATATATCCGCTTGCGCGACGAGTTCGTGTTTCTGGCGGTGATTCTAGACGCCTACTCACGCCGTGTGATCGGTTGGGCACTGGACCGCACGATGGAAGATTCGCTCATGCTGACGGCGCTGCGCATGGCGTTCTCACAACGCGTTGTCGAACCCGAACTGGTCCATCACTCTGACCGAAGCACGCAGTACGCCAGCAACGAGTATACGGATTTGCTCAAGGCCAACAGCATCGCCGTCAGCATGTCCCGCAAAGGCAATCCGTGGGACAACGCTTGCGAGTCATTTATAAAAACCCTCAAATACGAGGAAGTCCTGCGCAACGAATACCGAGATCCGGCTGAGGCTCGCGCTTCGATCCGCGAGTTTCTGGAAAAGGTCTACAACCAGAAACGGTTACATTCGGCGCTCGGCTATCTGCCGTCAGTCGAGTTTGAAGCAAACTGCGGCGCGCAAAGCAGAAAGGAAGCCGTGTGGCAGCGGAATTCTTGGTGAGTTTTCTGAGGCATCAGGAAATCTATCCATCCGATGGAGGCGCGGGCTTTGCGGCCAACGCCCCCACTCATCGTCTGGGTGAGTTTCCGGCCGGCTATTCCTTGGCGGTCTCCACGAGCGCCCGCCTCCGCTTCGCAGCCGGGCACCGGTATTCTTTACTATCGTCTTGCCGGTCGAGAATTATTCATCGAACGGCCAACTGTATCTTAACTGTTTTGTGTCAGCCAAAGGGGGCAAGCGCAGTGCAGACCTATGCCTTAGCCAGTCAGTCTTCAAGTTTCTAGCGCATGGTGATTGGGGGATAGACTCCTTAAATCCCGCGTGACCGAAGATAGTCCTTAAGTGCTTGATCAATCGCGAAATCGGCGGGTGCAAACCGCGGAAATTAGCTACGTTCAAACGAAAATTGTTCTCGCTAAACTTCAGGCTTCGGTTTGGCTTTGAATTCTAATTGGTTTCAATGATTGAACCTGCTAGTCATACCCAGTTAAACTCGCGATTCCACCGGACCGGGCGGCGTTATCGGGACCACCGTAAAAGGGGGCGTATATCACATATCAACTTGCCTAAGGGCTATTCCGAATCATAACTTTGCCGAGGGGCGGTCCGCAAGAGATGATCGCCATTTCGTTTCGATGCTCGACAATTGCTATTTTTTGGCCAGACGAGCCTCACTGACATCGCAGCTCATTATTCTCGGTGGCAACTGTTAGATAGTAGATACGGTTAGATTCGATTACCTGAACACCGGTGTAAGTGAATAGCTGCAGGCCTTTCCGCCATCGCCTGCAAAGTTCAAAGGTGGCGGGAATGTGGCTTATGAAGACGTCGCACGTGCAGAGAACAGGGAGCGACCGACATCGAAATTCACGATGCAGTGCTGATCGCCAGCAACCTTCACATTGACCCCAGTACATATAGGACATATCGGTGCCCAACCGGCATACAAAGGGTGCGTGGCACAGGGAAGCAACGGACCAGGTGGCGAACTCAATGAGTCGAGGCGCGCGCGTGACACAACTAAGCATTCTTGAAGCGCAACAGACCAAGGAAAACTTATGAATCGAAGTTCAGGCGGCATCGCGACCCGTGCGTTGATCGGCCTTTTACAACCGCTAGATCACGTAGCGCACGGTGACGAAGACTTGGGTCGCAACATCAAGTATGACTTCGGGCAAGCATGGATTTCAGAGAAGCCGGGAATGGGCTCCAAGAGGCTGTACCGGAGCGTTTCCGCGTCTGGTGTCGCCGTGCGTCTGCCGGTCTAGTAGGGGCGAGCTAACGACGCGACTACAGCGCTAGATCCGCACCTATGACTGAGAATCAAACCGCGCCCGAGATCAGATGTGAACTTCACGGCACATTGAATGCCTGACGACTCGAGCGAGCCAGACGTGACGGTAATTGGCGGCGGGATTGCCGGCATTGCCGCGTGCATCCATCTTGCGAAGGCCGGGATGAAAGCTCTGATCATCGAGCCCGACAAGCCAGTTCGGCATCCCGTAGGCGAGTCGCTGGACTGGTCCGCGCCAGATCTTCTGGCCGCCTTGGGTTTGCCCATGGAACAGTTGATTCGGGAAGAGATTGCAACGTATAAGCGGCATGTGACACTGAGGCTCGGCGACGGGTCGAGCCGCCACTACGTCCCCGGCGACTGGCTAGGGCGTCCTCCCTACAACATTGACCTGAAAACAATCCATGTGGACAGGCTTAGGCTTGATGAGCGGCTCCGCGACATGGCTTTGGGTCACGGCATCAGGCGGGTTGAGGACAAAGTCGTCTCGGTCGAAACGAACGGGAAAAGGGTGATGGCCGTGCACACGGCCTCGGGAACTCGAGTTTCCTCCACCTGGTTTATTGATGCCTCAGGAATGCAGACGAATCTCTTTCCTAGAAGTTTTAATCTTCCGGTATATGAATATGGCCCGAGGAAGGTGGCGATTTGGACCTATTTCACTGTTCCCGAGTCGACGGAAGGAACCACGTTGTATGCAGAGGGCGCAAAGCCGCCCTACATGGAATGGATCTGGGAAATCCCAGTGCGCGCCGACCTCATCAGTGTTGGATATGTCGCCCCAGGTGACGTACTTAAGGAGAACCGTCAAAATGGGCTGACCGTGGAAGACATTTTCAAAAGAAAATTGTCCCGATTTTCACGGTTTGACCACATGCTGCAGGGTGAGAACACAACTTTACTTAACGTGACGTCGTTTCAGTGCCGCGTCCACGGCGGTGTCTCAGGCCCGAACTGGTTGGTGATGGGCGAAGCGGCAGCTATGGTTGATCCGATGACCGCGAATGGGGTTACTGCCGCTCTACGGCACGCGTCGGAAGGAACCAAGCTGATTATCGATTCGCGGTTCCGAAAGCAATTGCCTTTGCTGGGCAGGGCAACGTACAACAAGCGGATTGCGGACGTTGGAAAGTTCTTCAATTGTGGAATCGAGAAGGTCCTCTACGATGGACCGGTAAGAAACCACATTGGGCCACTGACCGCGGGCGACGTATACACAATTCCCGCGTGGCTCCTGAACGTGGTGTACTCTCGCTTGCGGCCCCGGGGCGTTGTCTCCACGACGTTCTATGGCTCTCTGCTTGGTCTCTGCAGAGCCGCCGCAACGCTTTATTACGGTTATTGCAAACAACGGCAACGGGAAGGCGTCCGCCAGGTTGCGGGCTAAACGATGGCAGACTCTCTCGAAACATCCGACACGATGTACCTACTCACCAAGGGTTCGGGCCCACCGGTTTTGTTTCTCCATGGCATGCCGACAAGCAGCCATCTGTGGGATGGCGTTATCGAAAGGATGTTCCACCAGCACGCATGTATTGCTGTGGATTTGCCGGGGCTCGGCAGATCGCCCCGAACAATACATGGTTTTCGGAAGCTGGATATACTAGCCACCGCCATAGAGAAAATCCGCGTTAGCCAGAATATCGCGAAGTGGCACGTTGTAGGACATGATGCAGGTTGCGCAATAGCCGTTCATTATGCCCATCGGTTTCAACACCGGGTTGAACGACTGGCGCTTCTGACGCCATCTGTGTTTCCTGATCTCAAGCCATTTCCTTCTATTCCAAGTGTCGAGGAAACCTATTATCGGGGAGTTAATGGCGCCGGCAATCAGCCTCTTCTTTGGGGGACTCGTGATGCGATGGGCGCTGGAGGGCCACGAGAACCGGCGCGAACTATTGAAGGAGTTCCATATGCCTTTTGGTGGCCTGTTGGGGGCGTGGCGCTTAATGTCTCTGATGCGTTGGGGGAACCCCGCCGAAGTACTTGCGCCAATTCCGGTCTTGCCGAGGGAACTTCTCATGCCGACGCTAATTTTTCATGACTGGAAGGACCGTGCCGTTCCAGAAGAGTTTGCTAGCCGGGCGAAGGGCTTAATCCCAAATTCCGAAGTGCTCCTGATTAACGCCGGGCATTTTTTGCCGTTGGGAGAACCGCAAATCATCGCAAACGAACTCTGTCGCTTTTTCGGCCACCGGGCAGTCTCAGCGCCGATCTGCCAGGCAGCTATGTGTGTTTCGCGAATTGAGTGAACCCGAACGCTGGATGGCTGCGCGGGACTAGTTCAGGGCAGGCTTCGGCATCAGGGCAACCTCTCACTGAACCGTTGCTATCCCGGACGGTTCATACTTCCAGGCGGCCTGAGACCGGGCTCCATCGGAGAACCGCGTGTCGGCATACTCACTGAATTCAATCTTTCTGTCCAGAACACCCGTTTCAATCATCAGGTCGCGAACCAGATCGAAGTCCGGCTTGAACGGCGCAAGCGGTGTATACATGATCCGGTCTAACGGCTCGGTCAGTGCATAGCGAAGCAAGGCAGGCTTCTGGTTGTAGTAGAAACGGGCAACGAAGTCGGCGGCCTGCTCCCGGTGCGGCTTGCCTTTATCGAGCCAAAGACCCGAGCGGGCAATACCATCCACCAGCTCTTGCACGACATCCGGACGTTTGTCGATCAAATCCTGCTGTACAACAAGGATGCACGACATGTAATCCGGCCAATACTCGCGGGCCTGAAAAAGTATTCTGCCGTAACCGCCGAGCTCAGCTTGAGAAGGAAACGGCTCAGCCATCACGAACGCGTCGATGGCGTCTGCCGCGAGCGCACCCGATACGTCTGGCGGGGCCATTTCAACCATCTTAATGTCGTCTGGGCTGACACCCCAAACTTTCATAGCGCGAAAGAGCAGAAGGCGCTCATCCGAAAAGCGGCTCGGAATTGCGATCGTCCGGCCGCGCATGTCGGCGAACGTTTTAATAGGACCATTCTTCTTCACCACGACGGCGCTGCCGTAGCGGTGACCCAAATAGACCACCTTGATTCCCACGCCTTGTGCTTTGAGAGCCAGCGCCATCGGAGCAACGATAAACGCTGCCTGCACTCTATTCGAAATCAACGCTTCCTTGATCTCCGGAAATCCTTGAAAGAGGCGAGGCAGAAAGATCTCGCCGTTTCGCGAAAGTTTCGAAATGTAATCAGTGACCGGACATGTGAGCTGGCAAGTAACAGGTACATAAGCCACCGTGATCTTCTGCCTCTCTGGCGGCCGGTAGTCGTTGAGGCCGGCCGCCCAATTCACATTCAGGTACGCGTGTAACCCCGAAATGAACGCAAGCCATCCCAGCGCGATAAAGGCAATCTTGTTCCTAGGCGCCATCGCGGAACCCCCATCGAACAGATTTGAAGTCCTTAAGCCGGCGAAATAACAGGTCGAGAGCGAGACCAATGATACCGATCATGAGCATAGCCGCAACAACGAGATCATAACGCTTGCCGGAATTGCGGGCGTCAATGACCAGATACCCCAGACCGGAATCGACAGCGATCATTTCCGCAGCGACAACCACCAGCCATGCGATACCAAGAGCTATCCGTAATCCGATGATAATTTGCGGAAGCGCGGCCGGGAAAATCACCCTCCTCAGAAGCCGGCCGGCCGAAAGGCCGAAGTTCCGACCGGCCTGGCGGTACATAACCGGTACATTGGAAACGCCATCCGCGCAGGCCACAACAATAGGAAAGAAGGCGGCTAAAAAGATAAGAAATATCGCGGTGGTGTCGCCGACTCCGAAAAGAAGAATCGATACCGGTATCCACGCTATGGGGCTGATGAATCGCAGCATCTGAAAAACCGGATTCACCACTCGATTGGCAGCCGGGTACCAGCCCAGCGTCAAGCCGATAGGAATTCCCAATGCGATCGCAGTGCCATAACCAAGCGCCACCCGACGCAGCGAATCCCCGGCGTACCGAGAGAGAAGAGATTTTGTGGCTAACTCGGCAACGCCTTCTTCGACGTCATGAGGTGACGGGAACACTTTCGTGCCGGACCAGATCACAAGAAAGTGCCAGAGCGCCAGAAAGAGCGCGCAGGCAAGAGCCGGCCAAACAAACCTTTCCCACTTGGCCGGTTCGACCAGCGACTTCATACTTTGTGCGCCAAGCCAAGCTGATCAAAGATGCCGTGGCGCAGTTCGAGATAGCGCGGTGACCCCATGTCACGGGGATGGGGGATATCGATTTCGACGATTTGTTGTATAGTAGCCGGCCGGTCAGTCATCACGGCAACACGATCGGCCAACTGCACGGCTTCATCTATATCGTGCGTCACAAAGATAATCGTATTTTTCTCCGCTTCCCAAATACGGAGAAGTTCGCGCCGCATGGTGAGCCGCGTGATGGAGTCTAGAGCACCAAAGGGCTCATCGAGGAAGAGCATGTCCGGATTCACAGCAAGCGCGCGGGCAACCTCCAGACGTTGCTTCATGCCGCCCGAGAGTTCCGCGGGATAAGCCTTCTCAAAACCTTCGAGTCCTACCAACTGCACATAGTGGGCAATTCTCTGTGCCCGTTCGGCGCGGGATAACCGGAACAAGCCGAAACCGACGTTGCCTTCAACGGTTAGCCAGGGAAAGACCCCGCGCTCCTGGAACACAAAGATGCGTCGAGGATCAGGGCTGCGAACTACCTCGCCGTCAATCCTTACCTCTCCGCTAGAAGGGGAGAGAAACCCGGCCATTGTATTCAGCAGCGTCGACTTGCCGCAGCCGGAAGGTCCCAGAATGCACAAGAACTCTCCGCGGCCCACCGTCAAGTTGACATCGCTCAAGACATTCGTACTCTTGCCGTCGCGTGTAAAAACCATACCGATGTGTTCTGCCGACAACTTAGTCTGTTCGACCGGAAATGAGGGCACTATTCCTCCGAGTAGCTCCAGCGGAGCGACTTTATTCTCTCGAGTGAGCGCATGCCGAGATCGATTGATAGACCGATCAATCCAATAATGACCATGCCGGCCACCACCAAGTCATAGCGGTTACCAGCGTTACGCGCATCAACAATCAGGAAACCGAGTCCTGAGTTCACAGCGATCATTTCCGCGGCTACAACTACCAGCCACGCGATGCCCAATGTAATTCGCAAGCCAACAATGAGTTGCGGAATCACAGCAGGATAAAGGACCCGATATACCAGGGCGGCCGGGCTGAGTCCAAAATTGCGCCCGGCATTCACATAAACCGCGGGTACGCTTTGAACGGCACTGATGGTGGTAAGAAGCAGGGGGAAGAAACACCCTACGAAGATGAGGAAGAGAGAAGCAAGATCGCCGACCCCGAACCAGAGAATGGCGATCGGAATCCACGCTAAGGGTGAAATGGGACGGAGAATCTGAATCAGCGGATTTAACGCCATTTCAGCCCGGCTAAACCAGCCGATAGTTAATCCGAGCGGGATAGCGAGAAGTGCCGCCAGAGCGAAGCCCCAGCTGACGCGAAACAACGACGCGACGGCATACTTCACAAGCAGTCCGTGCTGGATCAGCTCAACAATCGCGCCAACAACGCCCCACGGTCCTGGCAGGATGTGAACAGGACTCATGCTCACCGCAATTTGCCAGAGGACAAGAAGAGCTGCTATAAAAGCGATCGGCCGAAGTCGCGCAAGGAGGCTCACAATGTTGACCTAACGGGAACGTGTTCCGAAGAAACTGGGCGTTGCCGCCTCGCAATCCGATGCAAATCGTTCTATCCGTTCTCCTAAATGTAAACAACAGTTGTTACAGTTCGCCCTAGTCCAAATGAATCAGTTAGTATCTGGAAGTTCCAGCATTGTCGACGACCAATCAGTAAAAACTCCTATATTTGGCCTGGAACGTATACATTGGTCATCTGCATGGCTAGTGGCTAATTGCAGTGCGCGATCGCAGACTTATAGTGTTGACATTGTATCAATTGCTATGAAACCATCTAAAGCGTAAAGGACAATCACATGGCTGACCACGAAGTAGTTTCAAATCAGAAGACGATTCTTGAGAATCAGAAATCTATCCTGCACAATCAGAAAACCATTGAAAAGAACCAGGCCGAGATTAAGAAAAACCAGGACGCTCTTGCCCATATCTTGAAGAATCAGGACCTGATCGTGAAGAACCAGGAGAAGATTCTTTCCCTGCTCCAGAAGTAATCGATTCAAGCGATAAAGGGGATGGGACGTCCAATTTTACCCGTACGGCGTTGTTCTTCGCCCGCTCGCGAGTCGTGAGGGCCGCTAAACGAATTAGACAGGGGCAGAGACCGTTGGTCTCGGGGTCTCGGCCGCCGTCTGACGGCGCGAATTCATCCAGATTTGTATGGCCTTGGCGGCGGGCCCTACAATTGTCAACGCATAATAGGGCGCATGGATGTTATTGGCCAATCGAAGGATCATCTCCGCTAAAGCAACCAGAAAGGCGACCAGAATTTGTCCTCGCTTAGAGCTCACGGTGGTTCGCGGATCAGTGATCATAAAAAAGATGAAGAGTTGATACATCGGACCGGTAATGGGCGCAACTTCAGCGAGGAATGAGTCGCCTACCATCGAGCTGCGTATAGCTGAGAATGCCAAGAATGAAACGACATACGTCAGAGTTATATGAAATCGTCTTACCCGCCAGGTAATCAACGCCCCCAAAATCCAGACAATAACCATTGTCCAGATCTCATTCCCCCACTGAACGCTCAACGTGGCGACGTAAGCGGGAGCGAGAATCAACATTGCTGATATGGCGAAGTTAGACGGGTTCCAGAGATGGCGTCCGTGCCAGCGAATGACATACTTCGACGTTATCGCGATGGCGCTGCAAAGAGCATAAGGCCAGAACTCGGGCGATCGAAGAAGAATGCCTACACTGATGCCAGTGATATAGGCGCTGGCCACATGAGGCCACTTATTCAACACAAGGCGGCCTAAAATGATATCGAGCAGAATGCTGGTAGCGATGGCTAATGCTGTTCGTGAAAAGCTTTCAAGAAGGCCGTACTTCACCTGGCCCGCCAATAGTATCAGTGTGATCAAAAGCGGAGGGAGGTAGCGATTTTCGATGCTAAAAAATCGTCCGATGGAGGGCTTCACGCCTGCGGATCGGCTGGGGGGAAGCGGGGCGTTCTGTTCGTCGGGGGGGCGTCTCATCGCGGTTCCTTCACTTTGACAATCTGATCGATTTGTGGAGAAGTGACGATCTGTCTTGCTCCGGACGGCCAGCGGATTTCCACACGGTCAACGGATGTCGTCTTCCCAAGGCCGAAATGAAGCCGGCGTTGATTTTGAGAGCAGAACCCACTTCCGCCGGAAACCTCTTGTAACTGCTGTTGTCCGTTCCAAAATACATCAGCTTGGGCGCCGATTGCACTGCGGTTGCTCCGCTGTCCCTCAAGTTCGAGCTCAATCCAGTGGCGGCCAGGTGCGACGGTGCTCTTATAGAGGAGCACCGGACCTCGTTGATTGGCTACCACCACGTCGAGTGCGCCGCGATTCTCAAAATCAGCCATGGCAACGGAGCGCCCATCATAAGTATCCTTTGCGCCCACTAACTGGGCAACTTCCTGAAAGCGTCCCTGGCCGTCGCTAATCCAAACGCGCTTGTGTTGGTAGCCGGAAAGAGACCGGCCATCAATCGGGGGCCAGTTTGCAGCATCCGAAATAATCGCTTGGTTGCCTCCTGCCACCTTCGAGTAGTCGTACCAATAACTACGATGTGGATCAAGGGACACATTGCCCGTTGCGACATAGAGATCGAGAAATCCGTCGTTGTTTAAGTCGGCAAACTGGGCGCCAAAACTCCAGCCGCCCAACTCCACACCGAACGTGTTTGCCATGTTCTCATACTTAACGATCCCCTTCGGACTGCCCGCCTTGGGCATCCACAGATTATTTCCCTGCACCAGGACACCTTCCTCAGAGATGTTGGATACGTAGACCGCATACTGGCCTGTATTCAGAACATCTCCCACTGAGGCGGTCATCCCGCTCTTCGGCGAAAATCCAACGCCAGCTTCCTTGCCCGCTTCGCGAAAGCTTTGCCCGCCCTGGTTGAGATAGAGTTCGGAAACGCCATAATCGTTAGAAATAAAAAGATCAGCGTAGCCAGTGCCGCGCAGGTCTGCCGCGACAGCCGCCAGCGCCCATCGGCGGGAACTGATGCCGAGCCTTTCAGAAACCTCTTCGAACTTGCCATTTCCTAGGTTATGGAAAAGATATTTGCGGCCGCCATTCTTCGCGTACTCAAAACTTTCCGGCATAATTTTGGTGGTCTTCAAGTGCCAGAGATCCACGTCTTCCGGATAATATCCAGCAATGAACAGATCCAACTTGCCGTCGTTGTCGTAGTCAAGCCAGATTGCCGAGTTGGCGTTCAGCCATGGTGGGAGCCCAGCTTGTTCAGTGACACGCGTGAAATGCTTACCACCGTCGTTATGGAAGAGCTCAGGCTCGCCCCACTTGTAGATCAATACGTCTTCAAATCCATCGTTGTCATAATCGCCCCAAACAGCGCCGGTGGAAACACCTGTGCCTGGCAGATTCAAATCAGCCAATCCGACTTCAGCTGCAACATCCCGGAAGGTGCCATTACCTTGGTTCCGATACAGGGCGTTGTGACTTCCCTCTTTACTGTTGACGACGTAAATGTCTTCCCATCCGTCACGATCGAAGTCCACGATAGAGACTGCGGCTCCCATGGACGCAACCTGCTCCATGATGGGGCGGAGTTTCGCGTCAAGAGTGGGCGCCTGATGAACAAAGTTGATTCCCGATGTTTTTGCGGTTTCCTGCAGATAGAATCCGTAGCGCGACAGCGCCTGAGCTTGACCGCCTTGGATAGCCGCGAATGCTTTTGACTCCTGATAACGCCGGATTACAAGAGGTGTCGCCAAGAGCGCGACAAAGACAACGCTCAGCGCGATTTTCAATGCGGGACCTGGTCTTACTGCTTGTTCCATAGCGCATTTCGGAAAACATCGGGAGCGACGTACCGCGTGTGGAACGTCTGCCAATCGGCGGGGTGCATACGAAAGGCGAGGTCGTTTTCCAGTTCGCCCGGTGGTCTTGTGTAATCTTTCATTTCATGGAGCGGCAGCGGCAGCACGGTCTGTGAAAAGACCGAGTTATAGTCACCATCTTTGATCCAGCCGTCTCCAATCATAATCAGATCGCGAACCCAGCCTCGCGGAGGCACCGGTGGCGCCGCAAATCGAAGGCGCATCTCGTCGCCAGCACAGACGATGACGTATCTGTCATCCACTTTCTCTAGCAATTCACGAATGTCCCCGAACCGCGTGTAATAGCCTTCCATATCGCGCCATTTCTGCGATGTGCCGGCCAGTTGATCGTAGTGGGGAATTTCCGGCGATGACGCGTTAGCGGATGTAATCACGGAAAAGCCTCTGGGCCGCAACTCGGCTGCCGACAGGGCAACGCTTTGCGCATGGATCTTGTCGGACCCGACGCCGATTGCCCAAGCCAGCCGATCCCAGTAGATCTCCATATTTGTTGCCAGCCGCAGCTTTCGAGGAGCGCCCGAACGGAAAATGTCCGAGATATCGAGCATTGCTGTTTTTAGTTTTCCAGCCAGGAAACCCAAGTCTGACCTGGCCACAACCCATTTGCCGCTGGAGTCAAGTACCTCAATGCGCAAGCCCCCCGGAGCAGCGGCGCTCCCCTGACCCAAGGCGATGTTGACGGTAGCATCGGTGGGATGGGTCCATCCTTCGGCAATCAGATAAAGCGGCCCAGTCCGCGGGGCGTCTTCGGGAAGTTCGAGCTCCACCCAATGGTCGCGAGTAACTCCCTGATATGCGCCACGCCCAAACGTATCTAGATATTTTTGGTCATTATCGCGAACGATCGCACTGACATCACTTCCTCGATCATCAACAGCTCGGGCGAACGGACGAGCCGTGGAAGTGGCGTAGATCTGCAGTTTAGGCGGCGGAATGGCGAACCGCTCATCGCTATATATGTCGGTATAGTCGGGATGATCGACCACGATCAGAGAGTAATGGTCGATGTAAAAGGTCTCCCACAATTCAGCCGTGACGCGCAGGTCATAGAATCCATCACGCGGCGCCACTTCCTCCCCGGGGATTTTAAACCACTCTTGAGTTTGCCGGATATTCGCAACTCGTTGCGCGTTGATGTGCAAACCAAGAGCCGGCGACCAGGGGGCGCCATCCTTGATGAATCGCATCCGTTCGCCGTCCCAGGCGAACAAGGAAGGGCAGGACCCCTTTAAGCGTTGCGTTGCCAGAATGGATTGGTTTGAATGCAGTTCGAATTCAACCTGAATCGAGCCGTTCGGCCACGTGATACGCGCCAGGTCAGTCTCAGTCTGATCTCCGAGTCCGAAATGTAAAACGGGCGAGAGAATTATTTGTTTCTCCGCCAGCAGTCCTGCACGTACTTCGACTTCTCCACCGATGCCGTACGAATTGATTCGCTGGTCTCCATGGCCTGCACCGGCCCGCACGCGGATCGTCTGCCAGTGATAGTTCTTCGTACCGTGATTAAAGAGTGTCACCGCCTTCCCTGAGGAAAGACCAATCACATCCAAACGGCCATCACTGTTCACGTCGCCTGCGCTTGCAGCTGCCATGTTTCCGGTCGCCGGCAATTTCGAAAAGCCATGGCTATCCGCGAGAAAGATCTCGCCGCTGCCGGTGAGGATATCAAAACGCCCATTGTTATCGAAGTCCGCCAAAGAGATCGTCGCGGTTCCGGCCCCCGGCGCGCTTGCCTTCGCCAGCTGAAAGGTCTCAAAATCATCGCTTCCCTCTTTGCCCGAGAGCCTTACGATCGTGCCATCCTGCTTCAAGACAGCTAAATTCAGCGCGCCATCGTTGTTCAGCTGACCGGCAGTAACGGCTGCCACTCCAAAAGCAACGCTCGCGGGCACCGCGCGCCGCCTAAAGTGACCGAACCGCTCATTCATGAACACGCTGAGAGCGCCGTCAGATCCCACGATTGCTACATCGGGATCGCCATCGCCATCAAGATCGGCAGCAACAAAAGAGGCGCAGCCCACTACGCCAGCGAAAGGCTTGACAATGCCGAAAGTGCCATCACCATTGTTCCGAAGGACGATGGGATCACCTTTCACAGGGGCGGCCACAATATCAAGATCGCCATCGAGATCGACATCGAAAGGCCACGCGCCGGAGTAGGCGCCCGCTACGACGGCGGCCGGAATCTTTGAGCGTGACGTCACATCTGTGAAGTTGTCCGCCGATTGTCGTTGGTAAATTCTGATCCCGCCACCGTTCGCAATGACGACATCTGTCTTGAAGTCATAATTCAAGTCTGCAAGAGCAACGCCGTTGGGCGTCACGCCAGCTTCAGCTGCGCGGGGGACAGCCAAAATCGCTCCGCCTGGAACGTGGACGCCCGCACTGTCTGCCCAGAGCACACCATGCTTCCCACTGTCGTCCATCCAGACGATCTTTGTCCACAAGACACCTGTTGCTGGAAGACTTTCAGTGGGCTGCGGGGGGAAGGTCAGCGTGAAGTCGGCGGCCGCCGCCTCAAGTGCTGGTGACGACAATTTGATGAACTTCAGAAAGGGGTCGCCTACAAACACTGGGGGCGTTTTCACTTCGTTTGAGTCCCGTCGATAATCCGAGTCCCGAAGTAGCACGTTGCGAAGAAACGCAACCTGAAGGGCTGCACTGTGCGGATCCCTTGCGGCCGCTTGATCAACGGCAAGTAACCGCTCCTTCGCCACGTCCGGCCAGGAAGAGGACCGTTGACGAAGCTTCGCGAGGGCCTCTTGAAGCACCTGCACTTTCCCTGTCTTGGCGGCAAGGCGGGCCACCTCAATCAGCACGGCCGCGTTGTCTGGAAAACGCGCCAACACCTGCTGAAAAGTCGCCAGAGATTCGGCCTCACTGGTCTCCGCCCCTTGTCGTTCGGTTTGCTCAGCCAGCAGATAAAGGGCTTTAGCATTCGCGGGATCCAACTGCACGGCACGCTTGAGGTGCTGGATGGCCTCAGGCAATTTCCCACGGCGGCCTTCCAGGTCGCCGAGCAGTTGCTCAATCCGACTGTTGTTTGGAGCTAACGTCCTCGCTTTTTCAAGATCTTCGTAAGCTACATCCAGTTCCTGCTGCCGTATAGCGAGGATTCCGAGATTTGCCCACGACGCCGGTTCGCCAGGTGCGAGCTGTGTGGCGAGCGTTAGGTCCATCTTCGCTCGGACGTCCTCTCCGCTTTGCAGGCCCGCCAAGCCGACATTAAACGCGCGAACAACGTCGAAATATTTTGCAGAGCCCGGTTCAGGAAGACCGGATCTCGAGGTGCATGCGCCAAGGCAGGAAAGAATGGCGACTAGCGTCAGGCGCAGAAACGCGCGCCAATTCCTGCCGTTTTTGCTGAAATCAGCCTCTGGGCAGATGCACAAGGCAAATCTCAGCACGATCGAATGCCCTCTTCCAAGACTGCGTGTCGAGGCCGCGGGAGACCAGGTTTCGCAGACCAACCTCGAATTCTTTCGTGCGGTGCGCCGATCGTCAATAATCTGATTCTATTAGCGCAACGCAATAACTTGCCACAGACTTCTCCGTCAACGTCCAAACTCATTTACGAACGTATACTCTAATGGAATCCGTGCAACACTACGTCGAACAACTCATTGATCTCACCGAATCGGACGCGACCCAGATCGATAATCTCTCGGTAGAAGATGCCCGAGATCTCATCCTGAGACATCCCGCGCAGGAAGTAATTCAAATCCACGGCTCTTTTGCGTTGGTGGCACGCCGGGGAAAAACCGTTCGCATGGCGCGATCTCTTGATCGTCCCATGCGCTATTTCCTCGCGAAGCAGAAACAGGGTCCCGCGCTGATTGTTGCCCATCGGATCGACGCCATCTACAGTTGGCTTAAGGCGGCTGGACTTGATGGTCAGTTTCATCCCAGCTACACGAGAATGGTGCCGGCCCATTATGTTGTCGAGATTCAACTGGTCGGCTGCCCGGATCCCGATCCAATTTACACCCGGTTTTTTGCGCCCGAACGAGCGATGCTGACTCCGGATTTAGATCAAATCGGCGAAGCTTATATCACCGCGCTGGCCGGGGAGATTTCGCAATGGCTCTGCCGGGTTCCAGAGACGGCTCCCATTGGTGTTTGCTTCTCGGGAGGCATCGATAGTGGCAGCGTCTTCCTGACCACTTATCACGTCATGCGAAAGCTCGGCATGAATCTTGGCAGACTCAAGGCGTTTGTACTCAATCTTGACGACGGCCCCGATCTGCAGCAGGCCCGGGCGTTCCTTGATGCCCTAGGTTTGGGTTTGTTCCTTGAGCCGATCGAAGCCGATGTGCGGTCTCTTAGTGCGCAAGAGACGATTCGTATCACCGAGGATTACAAAGCGCTGGATATCGAGTCCGCGACCATGGCTCTCGCCCTGTGCCGAGGCATCCGCGAGCGATATTCCGATTGGACCTACTTAATCGACGGCGATGGCGGCGACGAGAACCTCAAAGACTATCCGATTGAAGAGAACCCCGAACTCACCATCCACAGCGTGATTAACAATCAGATGCTTTACCAGGAAGGATGGGGGGTCGGCAAGATCAAGCACTCGCTGACCTACAGCGGAGGCTTGAGCCGCTCCTATACGCGCACCTACGCTCCGGCGCATCATTACGGATTTCAAGGCTTTAGCCCTTTTACACGTCCCGCCCTGATCGCGGTGGCCGAAAGTATTCCGTTTGTCGATTTGACTGGCTATGACGTACCCAAGCTATATGATCTGAAGGGTGAAATTGTATCGCGTGGAATTAACACCCTGACCGGCCTGCAGATGCCGGTGTTTCCCAAGCGCCGCTTTCAACATGGGGCTGTTGGCGTCGATGCTCTTCGCCAGCGGCTGCCTTACCAGGAATTGGAGTACCGGAAACAGTTTCTGGCACTCTATTCGTAAGGCTCGCCGTGCAGCTTCTCTACCCGGCCAGCGCTCCTGAGCGAGACCAGTGGATTCTTGATCACCGGCCGCCACGGAACCGGCTCGATCCGCGGGTCCCTTACGATTTCTGCTTGGAGGAAGAATGTTCCCCAAGCGGCGAAATAGTTTCGATAACCACAGTCTTCCTGACAAACCGCGAGTGTCCGTGGCGGTGCCTCATGTGTGATCTATGGCGCAATACCTTGGAAGCAGAGGTCCCAGCCGGGGCGATTCCATGGCAGATTGAATACGCCTTGGCGCGACTGGCGCAAGCCCGGCACATCAAACTCTACAACAGCGGCAGTTTCTTTGATCATCATGCTGTGCCGCTGGAGGACTACGCGGCCATCGCCAGCAAAGTGAACGCGTTTGAGCGCGTCATCGTGGAGAGTCATCCCGCACTGATTGGCGATCGATGTTTGAGGTTTCGCGACTCACTCAACGGCCAACTGGAAGTGGCCATGGGGTTGGAGACTGCTCATCCGGAGATCCTTGCGCGACTCAACAAGCGCATGACGCTAGAGCAGTTTTCACGTGCTGCTGACTGGCTTCGCAGGAACAAGATCGAGCTACGCGCATTTGTTTTGGTACAGCCCCCCTTTATGAAAGAAGAGGAATCGCTCGAATGGGCGGAACGTTCTTTGGCCTTTGCGTTCGATTGCGGGGCTACGGCTGTCTCCTTGATACCCACGCGTGCCGGAAATGGCGCTATGGATCAACTAGCTGTCGCGGGCGAGTTCATAGCGCCGCGCCCCAAAACCCTGGAAGCCGCGGCCGAGTACGGCCTTAACTTGAGACGGGGCCGCGTCTTCACCGATCTTTGGGATTTGAAACAGGTGTGGCCGTGCAGCGAATGTCACGGGCCGCGCGTCTCCCGGCTGCGAGGGATGAACCTCAGCCAAACAATCCCGCCATCCATCGATTGCCATGCCTGCAAGCAATAGCATGGTTGCGCCACTCTACGACATCGCTGTCGCCGGCTCGGGATTTGGAGGATCACTTCTGGCGATGATCGCCCGGAAGTTAGGCCGCTCAGTGATCCTACTCGAGAAAGGTAGGCATCCTCGATTTGCTATAGGTGAATCCTCCACTCCCTTAACCAACCTTCTGCTTCATAACCTCACCACTAAGTACGATCTGGGCGTCCTCACGCCGCTTGCCAAATGGGGCACCTGGCAGAGCACGTATCCCGAGGTTCCCTGCGGATTAAAACGTGGCTTCACTTTCTTTCACCACACGCTCGGTGCAACGCCGACCCCTGATCCGGAACATTCCAGACAGCTCCTGGTGGCGGCCAGCCCGCATGACCGCATAGCCGACACGCACTGGTACCGGGCTGAGTTTGACCATCTCTTTGTGAAAGAAGCCCAGCAGGTGGGCGTCGACTATCTGGACGAACTTGAACTACGAAATGTCTGCCAGGATAGCCAGGAAATCAAGATGACTGGCTTGCGTCACGGCGATGAGTTCACTGTTCGCGCGAAGTTCCTGATTGATGCGACTGGTCCCCGCGGATTCCTACACCGCGCTCTGCAACTGGGCGAACTACCCTTGCCGGACATGCCAGCGACCCAAGCCTTATACACGCATTTCTCAGGCGTTGGGCGCTTTGCAGACACTCAGATTGAAATCAATCGCGAAGAGCCGCCGTATCCCATCGATGCCGCTGCTGTTCATCACGTATTTGACGGCGGATGGATTTGGGTTCTGCAATTCAACAATGGAGTTACAAGTGCTGGCGTGGCCGTAACCAACCAGACGGCCGGGCGTTTAAGTCTCAATGAGGGCGAAGCGGCGTGGCTGCGCTTGCTCAAGCTGATCCCGGCCCTCAAAGCGCAGTTTTCCTCAGCCAAGGCGCTGCGCCCTTTCGTTCATGCGTCTTCGCTATCGTTTCGTAGTAGCGCAACGGTGGGCGACCGTTGGGTTATGCTCCCCTCCTCCGCCGGTTTTGTCGACCCTCTTCTCTCCACCGGCTTCGCGCTCACTCTGCTGGGAGTGGCTCGATTAGCCGCGATCATCGAACAAGACTGGGAGTCCGACCGCTTCAGTGCAAAGGTGCATTCCGCTGCGGTCTTGAGTGAACGTGAGTTGATCGCCACCGGACGGCTCATTGGCAGTCTGTATGCCTCCATGGGCAACTTTCCCGTTTTTGTATCTTTATCGCTTCTCTACTTCGCGGCTGTAATCTACTCTGAAACAGCGCAGCGTTTGGGAAAGCCGGAACTGGCGTCGTCATTTCTTTTGCATGATCACCCCACCTTTGGTCCTCGATGCCTGCGTCTGTTCGAACAGGTCCACCGTTATCAGGGAACCCTGGACTCAGCCGATTTCTATGAAGAGGTCATTGGCGTGATTGCGCCGCTGAATTTGGCTGGCCTCGGCGATCCTGCTCGCCGCAACTGGTATCCCGTAGAGGCCCAAGACCTATTTGAAAACGCCTGGAAGATTGGCGCGACAGCCGATCAAATCTCGAGTCTTCTCCAGAGCTGTGACTTTAGTTTGTAGTTGAAGTGAGCAGTGACGACGGCTTCTGGTCTTTATGGGATTGCGCCGCTATGATTCGGTGATGCTTGCTCAAGGCGCCGGGCCATCGTCGCTAACAGCTTCGGGCGTACGTTCGGCCGCGTCCACGGGCACACTGCGATGCAAATCCCGCAGGATGCAGATTCAGCAAAATACCGAATGCACTTATCGAAGTCCACGTACCAGCGTTCTACGCCCCGAACGGTCTGCTTATGTTCGGCAATGGCGTCCGGAGGACATGCCCTCGTGCAGACCTGGCAGGTCATACAGAATTCGTCCCCGCCCAAGCGATCGGGCGCGGTTGCGGTCAGCGGCATGTCCGTAGTAACTCCAGCCAGTCGGAAACCCGACCCGAAGTGCCTGCTGATCAACGAGCCATGTTTACCTAGCTCTCCCAAGCCGGCGGCAATTGCCGGCGGAATGAGAAGCAGGGCGTTTGCTAAAGGTCCGGGATATGGGTTGGCGTTGTACCCCTGGGAGCGGATCCAATTGGCCAAAGCGTACGAAGCTCGCGTGCCTCGTGCATACTTGTCAGCCACGTCGCAGACGCCAACACCGTTAGTCTCGTCTGACGGAACCTCCTTGAGCCGTTCATAGTCGTGGGCTAGCGCGAGGATGATCACCCAGGGCTCGTCGATTTTATATCCCTCAAATACGTAGAGAGGGTCCATCGGCGTGATGCCGATAGCGTCGGCCTCGTGGGAAAGCGCAAAGGCGGTTGCATCCGCTGAGAGCTGCTCGGCGGAGGCCTGGTTTCGCAGCTCGGCAACCGGAGTTAGCTCCGGGTAATCGTAGGCGGCAACAAATGCCTCCGCCGCACCTGGGCATCTGCGCGAACTCTTTCGCGCGACATTCTGTAGATCGCCATAAGGGTGCTGGTCGGCCGGATGCCAAAAGAATGGTGACGGTCTGCGCTCTCTTGTTTCACCGAGGCCATTGATGGGGTTGCCCGATACCTTGAGCAACGCAAGCGTCTCGGCCTTAGGAGAGTAACTGTTTCGCTTGGGACGTCTGGGATTGGGTTCATCTGGCATGGTTAGTCTTGAGTCGAGATACGTAGGAAACGCAGCAAGCATCGGGTACCGGATAACTGTCCCACGATTCGTCTTGTCCTTCCATGTGCGGCATCCCAAGATTCACTACGCCAGAGGCCCTGTCCGCCAGCACAACAGGTGCAACCCAGGCTCAACTTGAGAGCCGTCATCGAAAGGTGCTCCTAGGATTAGTGACCACCGGCGCTCCGAATTTCGCCGCGCATCGGGCAACTGGTTGAACCACACCGTGCCCCCCGGCGCCCGGCGGCAGTCCGCTGCCAGTCTCGCCGGGGTCGCCAATGCCACGCTCTCATTATCGGTCGCCACAGACTTGCCCCGTCCATCTCAGAAACCTGAGGCACGGCGATGTGGGAAGTGACAAATGCAGGGTTATGCCGGATTTCATACAAGGGAATTTCACACCAAGAATCGATCACTCTACGCTGGGCCGTTTTGCAGGTTCTATCCGGAAGCGAGCCTCAGGCGCGAAGCGCCTGGTTCCTCACTCGCTACGCAAAGCCGTCATGGGGTCCACACCCGCGGCACGCCTCGCGGGCAGACATCCAGCTAGCAGCATCGCCACGGCTTCCCGCAGCACCAGCTTCGCAATGCCGGTTCTGCTGGCCCCGAGCGCCATGCGCACGCCAATCTCGTTCACCCGCCGCGAGACGCGAAACGCCATGACGCCGAAGATCCCGAGGCACGCTACGATCAGCGCAACCAGCCCGAAGAAGCTGCCGAGCGCCGCCATCATTCGTTCCGTAACGATTGTGCGGTCCGCAACGGCGGACCACGCGGCAGTTGTGCTCAACCGTAACGCCGGATCCGCCTCGCGGATAAGCTTCTCAAGCGTAGGAGCAAGGCGCACGGGATCGCCTCCCGTGGCCCTCGCCAAAAAGTTGAAATCCGTAGGCTCTTCCTCGGTCCGTTGCGTCCAGGGAATATACATTGTCCTGATAAGTGGTTGTTTCACGTCTGTGTATTTCGCGTCCGCGACCACGCCCACGATTTCATACCTCAATTGCCGGCAGGTCACCATGAGCCCCAGCGGCGAAGCCGCCCCAAAGAAAGAGCGTGCGAAGCTTTCGTTCACGACAGCTACCTTCCGAGCCGTGCTAGTGTCATGCGAATCGAACTCACGGCCCCTCAGCAAAGGTGTCTCCACAGTTGCGAAATACTTCGGCGCGATGGCGTTAAAAGCCGCCGTCTGGTTTTCGCCGGCGCTAAATGTATATCCTTCCACCTCGATGTCGCGAGCCCATAGACTGCCGCTGATAGGGAGAACGTCTACCGCGCTCGCTGAAACCACACCCGGCAAATGGTTCAGACTATCTAGCAATGTGGCCGCTGCTGTGCGGCATCGCTCTGAGGGACACGGTCCGCTCGTTCGCAGGCTAAATGTGAGAACGCCCTGCGTGCGGAAGCCGCGATCGACGCTGTACAGTTTCACGAGCGTGGCCGAGAACAGGGCTGCGCCGGTCACCAGAACCATGGAGATCGAAAGCTGTGCAATCAGCAGAAATCTGCCAAGTCGCTGATGACCGCCGCTTCGTGACTGCCGCAGACCCCTTTCCACGCTCGCGCGAAGAGCATGTAGACCCGGCGCGAGGCCCGCCAGCACACACGCAAGCAGCGAGATAACGGCTGTAAAACTGAGCACGCGCCAATCTGGTGCAGTTGAAAGCGTAACCACGTCGCCGTTCGCCATTGTAGTGACGATCGCCTTGCTGAACCATCGCGCGAGCAGTAAGCCGGCGCTTCCTCCCAAAGCCGCCAGAACAAAGCTCTCCGTCAGGAACTGGCGTACCAGTCTTTCTCGCCCTGCTCCGATAGCCAGGCGGATAGAGATCTCTCGCTTTCGCGATGCAGCCCGTGCCAGCAGAAGGCCCGACAGGTTCGCGCACACAAGCAACAGCACCAGCGCGACAACTCCCATCAAAACGGCCAGCGCTTCGGAGTATCGGTCACGAAGTGGATCGAAGCCATTCATTCCACTCAGCACGGCGGCGCGTTCCTGTAAGTAACTAGGCCGATCCTGTTCGGGTAAAGTTGCGGCAACTCGCTGCTGAAAGGCCCGAAACAGCACCTCCAACTCCGCATTCGCCTGCTGCCGCGTCGCTCCCGGCGCAAGGCGTCCCAGCATTTTAAAATTGTTAAGCGTCGGGTCATTCCGCTCATCCGCACTCAGCATCATGGCGGCAGGAACAGTGATATCCGGATCATTCCCCAACACGGTCCCGTGATACTGCGGCGGAGTAACGCCGACGATAGTGAATAAGTTCGAATGGCCTTCTATAGTGAACGTCTTTCCAAGGGCGCCGGGATTCAAGCCGAACCGGTGCAGCCAGTAACCATAGCTGATTACCGCCGCCGATGAAGAAGCGAGCGTGTTATCCCCCGGTTCCAAAAGTCTTCCCGCTACAGGTTCAACGCCCAGCACCCGATAGTGATAGCCGGAAACGAACGCGGCGCTCACCACTTCGTCCGCGCCGCCCACAACGATCACAGGACGGGCGTCCTGCTCCGCGGTTGCCGCGGAAATCAACTTTAAATGATCGCGAAAATATTGGTAAAGCTGCCACGATACGTTCAGCGGTTTGCCGTGGGCATCTACTCGCGTGATTTGGACCAGTCGCTGCGGCTCCCGGACGGGTAGCGAGCGCAGCATCAGCGCATTCATCAAGCTGAAAATGGCCGTGTTCGCGCCCACTCCAAGCGCCAGCGATAGTACCGAAACCACAAGAAATCCCGGACTGCGGCGTAGCGAGCGAGCGGTGTAACGGAGATCTCTGCCAAAATCATCGAGCCAGCGGCCACGCGCATCGCGACATTCCTCGGTGATCTGTGCAAGCCCACCGAATTCCAGCCGTGCACGCCGCCGCGCTTCATCTGGTGGAACTCCCGCCGCAATGGAGTCGCGGACCAGACTGTCGAAGTGGTACCGCAGCTCTCGATCCAATTGCGCATCCCCCGTTCTCTTCCGTAGCCACATGGAAATTACTCCTGAACGGTCCTCATAATCGCGGTCACAGCGTAAGAAAGCCGGTCCCAGTTCGCGCTTTCGTCTTCAAGTTGTTTGCGGCCGGCTTTGGTCAGCGAATAGAACTTCGCCTCTCTTCCGGTCTCCGCCTCGCCCCACTCTCCGCGCAGCCAACCGCGCTTCTCCAATCGGTGTAACGCCGGATAGAGCGAACCCTGTTGTACTTGCAATACGTCTTCCGAAATTTGCCGGATTCGTTGCGCAATCCCATATCCATGGATCGGCTCCAAGGCGACAATCTTGAGCACCAGCATGTCCAGCGTTCCCTGAAGTAGGTCTGATTTTCGAGCGTCCATTTAAATACTGTGGCAATCTACATATACCTTCCTGATATGTAGATTGTCAAGGCCTCTTCGGGACATGCATCAATTCTTACTTCATGACGTTGACGTCAGCGAGTCTCCGGGTCTTGTCGTAATAGGCTTCTGTTGCCCATACCAGCGGAAGTAGATAAACCAAGCCTTACCAGGAATCGTCTTAATCCAGTTTGCGCCCTTCCCATCCGGCATCGTTGGTGCAAAATACAGGTCGATTGAGCCATCTGTGTTCATATCCAACTTCGCAACGTTCGGGTTGATTTCGGCCAGGTGCTGATCGGTTTCGATTAACGCCCATGTGTCGATGTCATAAACAGCAACTGACCAAAAGTCTTTAACTAGCACGTGTGGTGGGATTAGCAGTTTGTAACTGAGCTCCCCCTTTAGCCACCCGCCTTGACGATCCATATAAACAGCCGACCTCCCCGAGCCGGGATGGGTTTCAGGGGAAGGGGCGGCGGCGAGCCCCTTCCCCTGTCCGGCTCCGTCTCGTTGTTTCACGCCACCAGACCCAGCTTGCGTAAAGCTTCTTTCTTTTGTTCCCGCAACGGTTCCCTGTTCAGATCCTGCATCGCCTCGATCCAGTTCTCGTGTATTTCAACAGCCAGTGCCCGCACCAGGCGCAGCCAGGCTGCCGCGTTGGGGAAGATGCGCACCAGTGTCCGCCGTTTCAGCTCTTCCATCATCCAGCGTTTGCACCACCCGGCTCACTGTCGATGAACTGAACTCCTGCCCGCAGAGCTCTTCGGTGATGTTCTTCACCTCGGCCGAGCTCGAGCCTTCTAAACCCCCTAATCTCAAACAAAAAAGCAGCACCACCTGAAACGCTAGACCGGTGCTCTTCACTAAACGAGTGGAGGGGCACGGGAAGACACATTCCCCAGGATGTCCTTACTTGTCTCCCTTCAATTAACGAAAAGGAGAAAGTAACTTATGTTTAGTCCAAAAGACCTGGCGTTCAATCTCGGCTCGGGAAATTTTACGCTGACCATTCTCTACAGCTTCTACTGTTGCCGCATCTGTACCGAAACCTGCTACGACACGGGAGGCCGAACCTGCGGTTTTAGCTGGGACACGACCATTTACCAGCAGCAGATAACGGTCGATCCCGCCGTGCAGGCCGCACAGCTTAACGTGCTCAAGGAGCAGCTCAAGTCCGCACTGGCGGAAGTAGAAAAGCAGCGGGAAGGTGCAGCAAAGTCAGAAAAGAAGTAGCTGAGCAGCTATGAACCAACCAACCGTCCGGGATCTTCGCGAGCATCGTTTTCAAGCGACCACGGCTTATGAGTTAGCGCCATTTGAACGTCTCTCGCTGGCCGAGCAGAACGCGTTATCCGCACTGGCGCGAGACCCGGACGGGTTCGGAATTCTACGACCTTGCGGGAACAACCGCCTTCGCGCAAAATCCGCCTCGCGCGACCTAGCGTTGCTCTGGTACACGCTCCAGACGCCAGGGCCGCTACCCCGCTTTGTGACGGATCGACTAGGCGGCCTCTCGCACCAGATCATCGGAGCACTGGTCTTAGACGGCGTTCTCGCCATCGAAGCGGACGGCGTTTTGCTAACCGGCCAAGCGGCGTCCGCTCTGATTTGCGGTCGACCAGAAGAGGGCAGCGCCCAAGGCACCTTAGCCGCACTCTCCCGGCGGGCCCTCGCGGCAGGTGTCTCTGTCGAAATGCAGGATGCGGGGGCGCTATCGTCGTGGCTCTACCAGTACAACCAAGTGCCGGCGTCGCTGCGATGGCGAAGGCTTTTGCCTCACCGGTCAGCCGTGCGAGAGTTCCTGGGCCTTTCGCGGGGAGTCGCAGCCCCAATTCTGCACAAGGGCTGGAAGGCTCTTGCCGATACACCGGACGCACACTGGATCGGCTGGCATTCGCATCAGTCTCCACACAAAACTAACCATAGCCTGACTTACAAACTTTATGTAAGTCCAGCGTGTGACCACATACAGGACGCACTCCAAGCGGCGATTCTGGCGGCCGCTCGTTCGCGGGCGTTCCACCTGAAGGTAGGCGCTACGCTCAGCGGCCTGTTGCGGCCCGACAAGCTTGTTCTGTATTTTTCGTCGTTCGCCGACTTGCAGGAGGCAGCGGCAGAACTTCTGGAACGCCTTGAATCGTGTCCGGCACACGGTATCCCGTTTACCGCGGAGATCTCTAAAACGGGTCTCCTTTCGTGGGGAATCGACCCGCCGGCCGAACTATTCAGCGATGCGGAGGCAGTACGCGAGAGCTTTCGTTCGCGCGTAACGAATAAACTGGCGGCATCACTGTTGATTGCGCGCCGGTCGGCGAACTCGTGTGAAGCGGCCGTCAGCTTCGCGCTTGACCGTCTCCTGGTAGAAGGTATCGATCCCGACACTTTTGCTCCCACGCGCGGGCTTATATGGACCGAGGAGCGAATTGAAGCAATTGGAGCGTAGATCTGGAGTTGAGCAATGACCCTGACTGAAACTTTCCTCATGCCGCCTGACGCCGTGCTCGCCGCGGTTAACTCCTATAATGAGGAGATCCGCTGCAAGATTGGCGTGTTGGACGATACCAATCTGGCGGATGGCTACGTCCTGAGCCGCACGAACTCGCGCAGCCACTCAAAGCTGTTGGATGCCGATAGTGCCGACCTGCTGCGCCAGTTTGAAGCGCCGACCACCATCCCGTTTGCGATTGCGCGCTACAGCCGCGCACAGGCTCGCGACGCGGAGGAAGTGCTCGAAGCATCGCTACCCATGTTCGTCTCACTGATTGAGGCTGAACTGCTGGTTCCTGCCGGATCGGCTGCCGCTTCCGTCCGGCAACCCTCGCTCAATGGCGTAGCTCGCATTGGCGAATGGGAAATTGTTGGCTGCGTGCAATCGCTCGAAGATAGCGAAGTATACCGCGTGCGCGGTGCCTTGGGGCAGTTCGCTGCCTTGAAAATTGACTCTTCGCTCAGCCAGCGGAATTTGGCAGTGATTGTCCGCGAAGCGGCGACGCTGGCGCGCCTGCACGGCCAGTTTACGCCGCGGCTGTTTGCGACGGGGCGTCATCAAGGTCGCGACTACCTCGTGATCGAGTGGTTCCCCGGTGTCGATGTGGAAACCGCCGCGGCGGAGTTACGTCGTGAGCAGACGCCCGAATCCAAGGACCGCCTGCTTGCACTCTGCCGCAATATCATCGCTGCCTATACGTATCTACACAACCAAGGTGTAACGCACGGCGACATTCACCCGCGGAACATCCTCGCAAATCGGCACGCCGAGATTTGCCTGATCGATTTCGGACTGGCTTGCTTCCCGGACCATTACATCGATAACTCAATAGTTAACGACGCTGAGTCTGCCGAGTTGCTGAAGGGCATAGACCATATAGAGAAAAGCAAGATTGAGAAAAAACTTGGATCCTGGGGGCGAGGGGGCGTCAGTTTCTTTTATGAACCTGAATTCGCCGGGGCGCTAAACGCCGGCCAAGCTGTGCCCCATTCAACGCCGCTGGGTGAACAATACTCGCTGGCAGCACTGCTATACCTGCTATTGACCGGGTCACACTATCTCGATTTTTCGCTCGAGAAGTCGAGGCTGTTCCGCCAGATCGAACGGGAGCCGATGCGGCCATTTGCCTCGTTGGGCTTGGCGGCATGGCGCGAGGTGGAAACGGTGCTGACACGCGCACTGAGCAAGGATCCAGCAGCGCGGTATTGCTCAACCGAAAGTCTCCTTGAGGCATGGCCACAATCGGCGCCGATCGGCTTGCCTCAAGCCGCCCAAAAGCTGAGCGACATTCGCGAAGACATGCTAGTGCGTTGCGGTCTTGGCAGCAGCCTCATGGAGTCGGGTTCCATCGCCGCGCCGAGCACATCCGTGAACTACGGCAGCGCCGGGATCGCCCACGCCCTTCACCGACTGGCGGAAGCAGCGAACGACGGTGAACTGCTGGCGCTTTCCGATCTGTGGTCTATCCGGTCATTGAATGAATTAGGCGCTAGCGGCGCGTTTTACGACGGAAACGAAATCACCCCGGAAAAGGTGGGTCGGACATCGCTTTATCATGGCCAAGCGGGCGTATTGGTGGTGCACGCGTTGGTTGCACAATCCCGTGGCAACTTGGTCTCAGCGCGAAAAGCGGCCACGGCCTTTCTTAATTTTGTCAAGGAGCCGGATGAGCGCCTTGACTTGACCCTTGGAAAGGCGGGGCTGCTGCTGGGCTGCTCGCTGCTGCGCGATGCGCTCGATGTCGAACCCGAAGACCTGATTAGCCGCGGCCATCAACTCTGCGAATCGATATGGGCGGAGCTCAACACTTACGCGCCGGTCTCAGCTCAGTCGGGGTTGACCAACATCGGTATTGCGCACGGTTGGGCCGGTATGATTTACGCCACACTTTGCTGGTCCGCCGCATCAGGGCAAGGAATTCCGGCGACATTGCCCGACCGGCTCAGGCAACTCGCGTCGCTTGCGACGCCGCACGGACGCGGCGTGGCGTGGCCGTGGGATCTTGCACGGCAACCGAATGTCATGCCCGGTTGGTGCAATGGGAGCGCGGGGCACGTGTTCCTGTGGACAGAAGCCTACCAGTCGCTGCGTGAAGCCAGCTATCTCGATTTGGCAGAAGGCGCGGCATGGCACGCGTGGGAGACACGTTCGGGATCACCAAGCCTCTGTTGCGGACTCGGCGGCCAGGCTTATGCATTACTCCGCATGTACCGTCACTCGGGCGAATCGACTTGGCTCACCAGAGCCCGCGAACTTTTTGCGCAGGCCGCTGAAGCGTCGACACATTGGCGCGGGCGAGAGCCGCTCTCATTGGACACGCGATCCGAGAGTCTCTATAAGGGCGAACTGGGCCTGGCGGTGCTTGAGGCCGACCTTAAGCAGCCGGAGTTTGCGCGTATGCCGCTCTTTGAGCCGATGATTGGAAACTACTGACTCCGCGCAAAAAAACACAGCTTGGCGCAAGGGCCGTTATTCCTGTTTGCTTTCGCGAAAGATTAAACTTTTCAAGTTTTAGGGAACCGAGGAAGTCTAACGGATCGTTTGCAGCTCCGGTCCGCTGGGCTATTCGCGCCGTAGCGCTCAAGCTGCTAGAGACCCTGACCCGCTTCCTGAAGGGGATCCGCAGTCCGTCGGATCCGACGGATACACATCGTCTTCGCTCAGCTGCGGATTGGTAACGACAAACACTACAACCGTAGCCATTCCAAGCTGTCAAGAAACGGCGTTCGAGCCAGCTAGGCCCAGACAGGGCTTCTGCCGTTGTTCGTCCGTCAGGACGACCGCTAAGCGGATGTCGATCTAGCGTCTTCCCTTGCAAGCATCCCCTCATCGCAGTGTGGGGCGCCCGCGGGTTCCAGGGCGGAGAAGGCCTGATCCGGCGAACGATTAGAATCAAACATGCTCCGTTTTATCGCCGTGCTTATGTTGCTGTACTCCGCGGTGAACGCGCAGGAGAAAACCGCATCGCTCTATGAACGAATGGGCCGTTACGATGCTATTTCCACAGTGGCGGACGAGTACTTAAGAGGCATCCGTTCCGATCCGCAGTTTGCCCGCTTTAGCGGACGCGGCGCCGATTCCATGTGCCGCGCCAAGCAATTGCTGAAGGATCAGCTTTGCGCCATGGCAGCGGGACCATGCCTATACGTGGGCCGCGACATGAAGACGGTTCATGTCGGACTGGCATCAACGCCGAGGACTGGGCGGCCAATATGAGGTATATGGCCGCGGCCCTAGACAAAGCGAAGATTGGAGCGAAAGAGAAAGCGGAGTTTTTAGCGCTGGTCGATTCGTTGAAATCGGAGATCGTGGAGAAGGGGAAGTGAAAGCGAAAAGTGATGAGCTGGCCACACAAGTTCGTCCACTTTGAGGCGCCGACGATCCTAACGCAATCAGCCACGAATTGAGACGCGACCTCGAACTCGACTCGTGTTCTCGCTGAGGCGTTCGAATGACAAACGCGGCGGCGCGACCTTCTATATACTAGGCATCTTCAAAGGCACGCTATGAATTTGACTCGCATAATTGCTTGCGCGGTGGCGTTCGGAACGACATGCGCAATTCTTGCTCACGCCCAAGATGCACCGGGCTCACAGCCTTCCAAGAGACTGATTGGCGACTACGGTTTTTGGAGCCGTACCCAGACTCCTCCCTACAGCGCAGCACAGATTCCTTTTCGAAAGCTTACACACATTAACCATGCCGGCGTCAGCTTCGGGGCCAAAGGCAATCTAAAAGTGCCCGACGGATTTCTTGAACCAGCGCTAATTGCTGGCGCTCATGCTGCAGGGGTGAAGGTCCTTCTTTTGTTAGGTGGTGATTTCTCAGGGCTGGAGACGGATACGACAGGCCTGCCGAACCTGATCCAGAAATTGCAGTCGTTTATCGCGCAAAATAGCTACGACGGATTGGACATCGACTGGGAATATCCGGCTTCCGAACTGGATCAACAGACTTTCTTCGCCCTCATGAAATCGCTCCGCCTGGCCTTTCCGCAACCCCGCTATATCCTGTCTGCGGACGTGCCGCCATGGGGAGGCACGGAATATGACTTTCCAGACGTAACCCCGCTAGTCGACTATTTTAACATCATGATGTATGACTGCGCTGGTCCCTGGACGGATGACGGCCAGCTCAATTCAGCGATCTTTCCCGATCCGACCAATCCTGAGCCTTATGAGTGTGAGCCAGGGGGGAGTGCGGCTGAAGCGATCGATATTTATCTCGACCAGCTAAATATTCCGGCCAGCAAGCTGAACATGGGAACGCCGTTTTACGGCTATTATTATGAAAACGTCGACAAGCTCTTCGGGCCCTGCAAGAAGTGCGGCAAAACTGTTCTTTCCGAAAACTACGGCACCTTTATCAAACAGCTTATCGACCAGGATGGGTGGCAGACTTTCTATGACACTTATGCACTCGTTCCTTACATGCTCCGGGCCGATGGAACGCCTGGTTACATTACCTACGATGACCCCTTTTCCACTTACTATCGCATCTGGTATTCAGAATGGCAGCGCGGGCTGGGAGGTTCTTTCATGTGGTCTCTCGACGCCGACTACGACGGACACTCTCAGGATTTACTGGACGCCATGTATGCAGCGACGCTGGCGAAGTAGCAGGCTATGGTCTCAACCGTACCCTGGTGCTTAGCCTTGGACTGACGAAGTCGGGCTCGGAAAGGAATGAATGCACCTTCTAAAACGAATGCGCTTAAAGAGTAGTGGTGCCTTCGTGGCGTTCGCCTGGATTGCCATCATGCAGGGCTCTCTGCATGCACAGCAGGCATGCGAGGACCTCAAGAAACTGACGCTCGATCATGTCACCGTCACATCCGCTACATCGGTAGAAGCTGCTCCCCTGAAGCAGTCGGTCCAGGCTCCGTTTAAGCTGCCGGAGGGCATGGTCCCGCGCCATTGCCAAGTGGCCGGCGTAGCCCGCCCGACATCCGATTCCGAAATCAGCTTTCTTCTATGGCTTCCGGCCCCCAGCGTGTGGAATGGCAAATACATGCAACGCGGCAACGGCGGCTGGGCCGGCTCGATTCAGCCGGCCGCGCTGTATCGTCCCCTAACGCTGAGGTACGCTGTCTCTGCTACCGACGACGGCCATCGCACCGAGGGCATGTTGCCGGATGCGAGCTGGGCCACTGGGCACCCGGAGAAGCTGATCGACTTCGGCTACCGCGCTCTACACGAGACCGCGCTGGCTTCCAAAGCCATCCTTCATGTTTACTACGGCAAGCCGGATGCCCACGCCTATTTCGTGGGTTGCTCGGACGGCGGTCGCGAGGCATTGATGGAGGCCGAGCGCTACCCGGAAGACTTCGACGGAATTTTAGCCGGTGCCCCGGCCAATCATTGGACCCACCATTTCACGGGCTTCCTCTGGAATGAGCTGGCACTGAATGCGAAGCCGGAAAGCAAAATTCCTGCCGCGAAGCTGCCCGCCATTCAGAAGGCGGCGCTGGCTCAGTGTGACGCGCTAGACGGCGTCAAGGACGGCCTTATTGAGGATCCGCGCGCGTGCCACTTCGATCCCTCCGTTCTTCTCTGCCACGGAGTGGAGAATGCAGAGTGCCTGACGCGGCCGCAACTCGACGCCCTCCAGAAGATTTATTCCGGCCCGCAAGACCCCACCAGCGGGGAGCAAGTTTATCCTGGCTATGAGCCGGGTACCGAGGCTGACCCCGCCGCCTGGGGCCCTTGGATTCTCGGCCCGATTCAACCCGCCTTTGCCAACAGCTTTTTCTCGCAGGCCGTACACGAGGATCCGCACTGGGACTGGCACACGGCGGACCTTGGCCGTGAACTGCGGCTCGCTGACGAGAAGACAGCTTCCATTCTCAATTCGTGGAACCCTGACCTTCGCAGCTTTCGAGCACACGGCGGCAAGCTCATCGAGTACCACGGCTGGGGTGATGCGGCGATAGCACCCCGAGATTCCATCGCCTTTTACGAACAAGTGCGCAAGTTTCTCTCCGACTATCCCGACCCGCGCTCCAAAGAAAAGCAGATCGAATCCTTTTACCGGCTCTTCATGGTGCCGGGCATGCAGCACTGCGGTGGCGGCCCGGGTGCCACAAGCTTTGGCAACGACGATATCCCGACCGTTCCAGACGATGCCGACCATGACATTGTCCTGGCCCTCGACCGCTGGGTGACGCAGGGTGTAGCCCCGGACCAGATTATTGCAAACGGTAAGATCGGCGCCGACGCGAAGGCCAACGTTGTCGGCACTCCTCTGACTCGCCCGCTCTGCGTCTATCCCGCAATCGCTCACTACAAAGGCCAGGGCGATACCAACGCGGCGGAAAACTTCGCTTGTCTTGCTGAACCGATCAAATAGAATCTGGCGTTTGCTTTCGGTTGCACGATGTGCTCGAAGACTCTCGTGCTCGACGTTGCGGCGTAGATTCGAGTTGCCGTCGGTCCGTCCAAGAAGTTCACTAGAAAGATTACTTCGCTCTGCTCCACGCCTTCAGCAAACGAATATGATCTAAGGATTGTTTACGTAACACGGGTTTCAACGTACATGAAGGCTTCTATGACTCCACCATTAAGGCCGCTGTGCATGCTAGCGCCGCTGCTCCGGTGGAGAGGATTTCCGTCCCGGGCCTGAAACAGCCTGTTGAGATTCTTCGCGGCAAGTGGGTCGTCTCCCATATCTACGCGGGCAACGAACACGATCTCTTTTTCGCGCAGGGATACAACGTGGCCCGCGACCGCCTTTTCCAATTAGAACTATGGCGCCGCCAAGCCACCGGCACCATGGCCGAGATCGCAGGCCTCAAGGAGCTGAAACGGGATATCGGTAATCGCCTCTTCCTATATCGCGGCGATTTGACGCAGGAGCTCAATTGGTACCACCCGCGCGGCGTGTCAATCGTCGAAGCCCTTGTGGCCGCCATCAATGCCTTTATCGCCGAAACGCACCGAAATCCTTCTTTGCTCACGCCGGAATTCGGTTTGCTCGGACTCAAGCCCGGCGATTGGACTCCGGCTGTGGTCATAAGCCGCTTCAACGGGGTGGCGGCCAATATCAATCAAGGGCTCGGAATCGCTCTTGCCGTTCGGACTATCGGAGCCGACAAGGTGAAGGATCTGGAGTATTTTCAACCCTCCGATCCGGACCTTACAATTGACCCTGCCATCGATACTTCTCTCCTCAATTGGGACATCTTGGAACTTATTCCGCGTTTCGCTGTGGCCGAGCTAACCAAACGCTTCGGGAGCGACATGGAGAGGTCGACACTGGGCGTGTACCATCACGCGATCATCGTGCATCTCATCTCTTCCGCACTCAAAGCCGAAGATCGTGCGCGCTTCGACGTCGGCGATCTGCCGCGCGGCGGAGACAGCTACACAATCAATGCAACCGGCGGTACCGACAACCACGTCGCTGGCGGATCGCTCAAAGTCATCGTGGATACCGAAGTCTGGGACAATTCGATTGCGCAG
>Ga0206891_10051_pt1 | contig 37313 bp, 41 predicted proteins | sample Alteio_BWOrgHeat_55_FD_153246 | JGI IMG/M metagenome (GOLD analysis project Ga0206891, IMG submission 153246) | Enriched cells from forest soil in Barre Woods Harvard Forest LTER site, Petersham, Massachusetts, United States - Alteio_BWOrgHeat_Nextera7 ...
CCAATCATTAATATCCAAAAAAGGCCCTGTATAGGTTAATTTAATTACCACATGATCTCACGCAATTTGCTGTTTTGAATGAATTATATTTTGGGACAATTGATACTTATCATAAGCATTAAATCATCCTCAAAAGTTTTTGCTTTTGGTATATTTGTTTCGCAGATTACAAATCCCGACTGGTTATACAATAGTTTACCCCCCTAATCTCTAATCTCCAACCTCTAATCACTAAAGCTTGGCCTTTGCCGCCCGCATAAATTTACTGGCAAATACAAAGTCGTTCAGTTCTTTGTTATCGGTATGGGCTATTTCCTTATTGCTGCCTTCCCACCATTTTTCGCCGTTATGTAAAAAAATAACATGTTCGCCAATGCCCATTACCGAGTTCATATCGTGGGTTACAATTACGGTGGTCATTTGGTATTCTTCTGTCAGCTCATTGATCAGGTCGTCTATTAGGATGGCGGTTTTGGGATCAAGGCCCGAGTTGGGTTCATCAACAAACAAATATTTGGGCTGCATGGATATGGCACGCGCTATGCCCACCCGTTTTTTCATTCCGCCCGAAAGCTCGGCGGGGTACAGTTGGTTTGTTCCTTCCAGGTTAACCCGTTCCAGGCAAAAATTGGCACGCTCCAGCTTTTCTTCTTTTGATTTTTCGGTGAACAGGTTTAGCGGGAACATAATATTTTCCTCAACCGTCATCGAATCAAACAGCGCCGAATTCTGAAACAGCATACCTATATGTGTGCGTATGGGCACCCGCTGTTCAAAGTTCATTTTGGTGAAATTTTCGCCGGCAAAAATTACTTCGCCCTTAGTGGGCTCGTGCAGGCCGACAATACATTTTAATAAAGTGGTTTTGCCCGAGCCGGAACTGCCGATGATCAGGTTGTTCTTCCCCTGCAAAAAGTTGGCGGTTATGCCCTTCAATACCTCGTTTTCGCCGAATGTTTTATGAATATTTATGGTTTCTATCATAACATTAAACGGGTAATCACCAGGTCGGCAAATAATATCATAACGCAGCTGTACACCACCCCGCGGGTTGATGCCTGCCCAACCTCCAGGGCACCGCCCGAAGTATAAAAGCCCTGGTAGGCACAAATAGAAGCGATAATAAAACCAAAAACAACCGCTTTAACCAATGCCACCTGCACGGTAAGCGGATCAAAACTATCACGTACACCGATCAGGTAATCAGTTGGTGTTACCACCCGCGATACCAGGCAGGCAATATAACCGCCCGATATGCCTAACAATATCGACATAATAACCAGCAGCGGTATCATAGTCATGCAGGCAATAATTTTGGGCGATATCAAATACCCCGGCGCGTTTACACCCATAATCTCCAGTGCGTCAATTTGTTCGGTAACGCGCATGGTGCCAATTTGCGAGGCTATGCTCGAGCCTACGCGCCCGGCCAGCACCAGCGCCGATATGGTGGGGCTAAACTCCAGTATCGTCGAATCGCGGGCAATGCTTCCGGCAACCGTCATGGGTACCAGCGGGCTTGATAACTGGAAGGCTACCTGTATAGTAGTTGCCGCGCCGATAAACAGCGATATAATAGCGATAATGCCCAGCGAGCCAATACCCACCGACACCATTTCGCGCATTATCTCGGCCCAGTAAACATTAAATTTCTCGGGCCTGCGAAAGCTTAAACGCAATAAAAGTACATACCTGCCAAAACTCGAAAACATAGCGTTGTTTAAAGTTGGGTTAAAAATACAATTTTACTTTGAACCGTGGTTGGGGGTGGGGTAGTAAATTAACGGGAGGGGGATTTGTTTAGGGGAGGCATTATCTGGAAACCCCTAAGGAAAAATTGATTGGAACGGTGTATTTTACGTCGGCAGGCACACCATATTGAACTCCGGGTATCCATTCTTGTGTTAGATTTATAACTCTTAAAGCTTCCTCGTCAATTCCTTTAGATATACTGCGAACTACATGTACGTCGCTCAATTTACCATTGTTTTTAATAGTAAACTGAATTATAACTCTACCGGTTATATTGCGTTCCCTTTCATAAGCAGGAAAATGTATATTGTGCCTTAAGAATTCATAAAACTCATCCATCCCCCCTTTATAGTCAGGCTGAACCATGTCTTTTGTGAAAGGGTGGGCTTGTCCAAGCATGTCATAACCTACCCCTGAAACAGATTCGCCCTTTTTGTATAAGCAATCAAATTTTGATACGTCTTTGGTTGTTCCATGCCACTCGCCATCTTTCACACCATTAATAATCGGCCCTTTTTCAGTAATATTCTTAAAATCCTCATCAAACTTTAACCATTCACCATTCCCATTTTCAGCCAATACTTTTCCGGTCGAATCCCTGCATTCCATTAAAAATAGTTGATAACTTAATAACTTATTTTCATCATTATATTTTTCAACAGTGTATAATTGCCCATTCGGATAATAAGTTATTACATTGCCAATTTTATATCCGTCTTTATAAGTATTCACGCTTTTACGTTTGCCGTTTGGGTAAAAACTCATACTGGAACCTTGTAAGGATAGTTTAGCTGAACGGTTTGATGCAGTTCCAGTCAATTTCCGTTTTCCATTGGGATAAAGTTCAATAACCGGGTATAATTGCGTTCCTGAACTGGGATCAATGGGCATATTAAACATCAAATAATCGGCGCTATCTTTATTAGACACAATTTCGCCTGAATTTTTCATATAATACAATATTGTATCTTTTTCAGTTGCTGTTTTCTGCGCCGCCGCCCCCTGAAAAACCAGCAACCCTAAAAATAAAATGAAAGCGCTTTTAAGCATGATAATTGTGAATGTACTTTGAAGATAGCTACAATTTTTAACTTAGGCAATTGTACTAATAACAACATTAAAACTTGGAGGCATCTTCAATAATATCCGTTATTGAATAATTGATGAGTGAAACATCGTAATCGCCTAACAATTCCGCAAATGTACGTTTGGTTAAACCTGACATTTCTGCAGCCTGTCCTAAAGACAGTTTACCCGATTCGTACAATTTGGCTGCGATAAACCTGATAGTATCTTTTTGATACTCCGCTAAACTATCCGGAACTTGTAAGGTGATCGTTGTCATATTATAAAGGTATAAAATAATACCAACATAAGTAAAACGGATAATTATTTAACCGAACTTTTCAGCTATCCTACCGATATTATTTACTTGTTTACCTTTCCTGCTTTTAATCTTTCGTTTTTAATAATCAACTTTACGGCACTTAATTGTTTGGTATAAATGAAAAACGCTTTAATAACAGGGGCAACCAAGGGCATGGGCCGCGCAATAGCCATAGCATTAGCTAACGAGGGCATCAGCCTGGCTGTATGTTCACGTAACTCGGCTGATCTATCGGCGTTTAAAACCGAACTGCTAAAAGCTAACCCCGCCATAAAAGTTTTTACCGCCGTTGCCGATGGCAGCAATAAGAATGAGCTGCTGCAATTTGCCAAAGGGGCAGAGCAGGAGCTGGGTTTTATCAACATACTGGTGAATAGTCTGGGTATGTACGCGCCATCACGTATTTTGGATGACGAGGGCGATACTTTCGAAAAAACCATCAATACCAATTTAATGCCGGCCTATGAGTTGTACCGCTATTTTGGCAAGGCCATGATAGCCGCTCGCGACGGGCATATTTTTAATATCTGCTCAGTGGCGGCGCTTAACCCGGTTGTTGAAGCGGGCACTTATAGCGTAACAAAGGCCGCGCTGTTAAGTCTTACAAAGGCAATGCGGCTCGAGATGCAGCAGCACGGTGTTAAGGTAACTGCCGTAATACCGGGCTCCACATTAACCAACTCGTGGGCGGGCCAAAATGTTGATAAAAACAAAATGGTGCTGCCCGAAGATGTGGCATCGGCAATAGTGAACATCTATAAAATGAGCGCGGGCGCCAATGTTGACGAGATTGTAATAAGACCCGCGGGAGGGCAATTATAAACTAATTAAATAATTTGAATTATGGAAAAGAAAATGCAAAGGGATGTACAGCATAAAGTAATAGCCGGCGTTTGCTCCGGCTTAGCTGAATACCTGAATGTAGACGTAACCCTGGTAAGGGTAATATTTGTGGTTGTTTTGTTATTAAAAGGCGTAGCCATTTTACCCTATATAGTTTTATGGATAGTAATGCCCAAAAAAGTTTACGACCCGCGTAACCCGCTGGGAAATGTGCCCCCGCCATTTGGTAATGATCCAACTGTAGATTACAGCGTACCCCAAACACCATTTGCTAACCCCTATACCGACTACAACACGCCACCACAGCAACCGGGCGTGCCGTTTGCGCCGCAGCCCAAAAAAGCATCGGGCGCGGGAATAATCGCGGGCATAGCGCTCATAGCTTTTGGCTCATTCTTTTTGCTGGACGAATTTGATATTTTGCCCGACTGGGATTTTGACCGCTTATGGCCGCTGGTAATTATTATTGCCGGCCTTGTGCTTGTGTTTTCGCGGAAACATAAAAACCCCTGGGATAAAAAAGACTGGCCCAATACCGAACAGCCTGCAACTGAAACAAAAGAAGAATCAACAACAACCGGGGAGAATCCTCCGTCGGCATAAAAATTAAGATCATGAGAAACGATAAAATAATTCCGGGCGTAATCCTGATATTGATCGGAGGAGCTATCCTGCTGAACAATTACGGGTATATACACTTTCATTGGGTAAACTTTATATACCTATGGCCCATATTTATAGTAATAGGGGGCATTAATTTAATATTCGCCCATAATAGGTCGACATGGGCAACCTTGTTAAAATTGGCGGTAGTTATAGTCGGCTTTGGCTTAATTATATTTGGCAATTTTGACAATCATCATGGTTTTTGGAATAACTATAACTACAACTATAATGATGATAGCGACACCAGTGATGATACCGATGATAACGGCGGCAAAGGCGTAGTAAAAATTGAAGGAAACAGCGTTTTCAACGAACCCTTTATTGCTGATGCAAAACTGGCGCGTTTAAATATAAGCGGCGGCGGTACGGTTTATAATTTAAGCGATACTACCAACCAGCTATTTTCTGCCAGTACCAAAGAGTTTAAAGGCAAATATTTATTTACCCATACTAAACAGGATTCTGTTTACGTGCTTGATTTTGAGATGAAAAACAATCATGGTTTTAACTGGAATTGGCATGGTAACCACAACGGCGACAACGATAAAACAAATACGGCAACGTTTAAGTTAAATCCAAATCCCGAATGGGAGATCAATGTAAAAGCAGGCGCCACCAAACTGGATTTCGACCTGGCTAAATTTAAAGTACGATCGCTTAAATTAAGCGGCGGCGCGGCAGCATTTAATGTAACAATGGGGCAGCCGTTGGCTGTTACCAATGTTATTGTGGAAACAGGTATGTCCGATGTTCATATCATTATACCCGAAAGCGCTGCCTGCCATATAACAAGCAGCACCGGCCTTGCATCTACCAAATTTGAGGGCTTTAACGAAACCAGGGACAACGATTACGAAACCCCGGGGTTCAGCTCCGCTAAAAACAAAATGTATATAAAAATAAGCGGTGGTATGGCTTCTTTTAAAGTGAGCAAGTATTAATCGGCTTAAAAATTCAGGGTTTTGTTATTACATAAGTTTTAGCCAGGCTATCATACCAGGCTTGGCGGTGGTCGTTGAACAGAACAGTTAAAAAAGGCGCCCAGATAGTCATTGATAACATTACCCCTAAATTACGCCCCAATGCCCTGGGAAATGATAATCCGCGGCCGTTAACATCAACCACTATCAGCTTAAGTATCATTTTACCAATGCTGCCTTTTAGTGGTGTGGTTTCGAAAATAGTATTGTACAATAAAAACGCTATCAAAACACTTATAGAAAGTACCAGCATAGAATCGGGTACGGGCATACCAAATTTATAATTAGTTGGCAGCGTTATAAAACCTGTATACACCTCTGTATTCTCCACTAACAGGTATATGGGGAAATAATCAATAATAAAGGCCAGCCCGCGTTTGCCAAAAGTAGCCAGGTTATCTTCGGTAGGGAAATAGATACCTTTCGTTTCAAAATACCGTTAAGCTCAGGTAGCTCCGACGCGTATTGCGGTTTATCGCTAACAGGTGTTATTATTTCTGTATAAATGCCGATATCCATTTTTACCAGTTCATCAAAGGTAAACGGCCCCTTTTTATCATCGCCTTCCAATAAGTAATATTCTTCGTTCATGTTTTACAAATTGGTGTAAATATAGCAATAGGTAAATTAGTAACTTTGTACATTAATAAAATGTTAGCTCCTACATGAATATTCCTGCCATAAAATTACTGCCCGGCCGTTATTGTAACTCCTTAACGGAATACTCGCGTTTTGCAACCCGCGAGGTATTTATTGGCGATGTACCCATGGGCGGCAATAACCCCATCCGCATACAGAGCATGACCACTACCGATACCATGGACACCATAGGTACAGTTGAGCAGTCTATCCGGATGATCAACGCGGGCTGCGAGTATGTGCGCATTACCGCGCCCAGCATTAAAGAGGCGCATAATTTAGCCGAAATCAAAAAACAACTGCGCCAAAGGGGATATAATACCCCGCTGGTAGCGGATATTCACTTCACCCCCAACGCTGCCGAAGTTGCCGCACGTATTGTGGAGAAAGTTCGGGTTAACCCAGGCAACTATGCCGATAAAAAAAAATTCGATCAGATAGATTATACCGACCTGCAATACCAGGGCGAACTGGAGCGCATTTACCAGAAATTTGCCCCGCTGGTAAAAATATGTAAAGAATATGGCACCGCCATGCGCATAGGTACCAACCACGGCTCACTGAGCGACCGCATTATGAGCCGTTACGGCGATACCCCGCGGGGCATGGTTGAATCGGCCATGGAGTTTATGCGGATGTGTGAAACGCTGAATTATTATAACCTGGTTGTCTCCATGAAATCGAGCAACCCGCAGGTAATGGTGCAAGCCTACCGTCTGCTGGTTGAAACTATGGTAGCCGAAGGCATGAACTACCCGCTGCACTTGGGCGTAACCGAAGCCGGCGACGGCGAAGATGGCCGCATTAAATCGGCCGTGGGTATTGGCACTTTATTAGAGGATGGGCTGGGGGATACTGTACGTGTATCATTAACCGAAGAACCCGAAGCCGAAGCCCCGGTGGCTATAGCATTGGTGGAGCGTTATGTTGAAAGGTCAAAGGCTGAAAGGTTAAAGGTAAAAGGTAACAATACCAACCTTTTACCTTTCACCTTTTACCTTTCAGCTTCAAAACGCCACACCTACGAAGCCAATGCCTTTATAGGCGGGCACATGGTACCGCGGGTTGTAGTTGATCTGTCGAAAGCTAATTTAAAAGATGCTTCGGTATTGAACGACGCGGGCTATATCTACGCACCCTTATTGGACAAATACAATATGGCCGAGCAATCGGTTGATTTTGTTTATTTAGGTGATGAATTGCCATCATTTACTTTACCGGCTAACTTAAAGCAATTATATAATTACCCAGCCTGGCTAAAGCTGACTGATAAAACTAACTGTCACCCGGTTTTTATTTTACAGGAGTACGTCGGTGATGCTGATCGTTCGTCAACATTGAACCTGGTGAGGTTAAAACCCGCCGATATAGATTCGGACGCGTTTGGCTCGCTACCATTCAGTAATTCACTGGTTTTTATCCTGGAAACAGATGCCCTGCACGGTATGGCCGACCAACGTTCCTTTTTCTTTAAAATGGAAGAATTACAACTTGATGTGCCGGTTATTATCAAAAGGTCCTACACTTTCAAAACTTGGGACTTAGAACTCAATACCCAGGACTTACAACTAAAAGCGGCTACTGATCTCGGCGCCCTATTGATAGACGGTTTTGGCGATGGAATATGGATAGATGCGCCGGGTGTTGACACCAAAATTATCACATCAACTGCTTTTGGTATTTTACAGGCCACGCGTTCGCGTATATCAAAAACAGAATATATATCGTGCCCAAGTTGCGGGCGCACCTTGTTCGACCTCATGATAACCACCCAAATGATCCGCAGCCGCACCAGTCATTTAAAAGGGTTAAAAATTGGCATAATGGGCTGCATAGTAAATGGCCCCGGCGAAATGGCCGATGCCGATTATGGCTATGTAGGTTCGGGTACCGATAAGGTTACCCTATATCGCGGCAAAGAGGCAGTGAAGAAAAATATTAGCTCTGCTAACGCGCTCGATGAATTGATCGGCATTATTAAAGAAGATGGTAACTGGATAGAACCAGTTTAATAATTACCTGGTCGAAATTTTTGAAAAATCCACTTGCAGGGTGTAATCTATCTGAACCGGTTTGCCTCTTAAAATTGCCGGGCTCCATTGTGGCGATTGTTTTACTATTTCGGCTGTTTCTTCAGGAGTGATGGGTTTTGCTCCCTGTAATACTTTAAAATTTTTAACTGTTCCCAGGGTGTCAATTTTAAATTGAACATATGTAATTTCTTTATCGTCTTTAAAACTGATGTGCTTTTCTAAAAAGGCATTCAATGCCTCAACGCCACCTGGAAATTGAGGTAAAGTATCGTACGTAAGCATGACAACTTCACCCAAAAAGTCTTTAGGAAGTGGGGTATAATTAATATTATTTTTATTGATCAGTACCTTAACGTTTTGTGCAATAGTCTTACCATTAAACAAATTAAAACCCAACAAAACGATTGCTGCCGATGCCCATTTTTTCCAAAAAGGTAAAATTTTTGTTGAGTGTAATAGCTGTTCATGGTTAAATCTGCCACAAATATTGTGGTTGTTTTCTATTAATACTAAATCAAATTCGTCTTGGTTGCTATTCGTAAAGTCGTAAACTTTTTTATGGCATAAGTGGCAGTTTTTCCCTCCAACGGCACTATCCATGTCATCCCAATTGGCACTGCAATTGAATTTTAGTTGCGCGGTGATAGTTTGTTGATTCATTTTTAGTCTTTTTAAGTATGATGCATACTTAATAGAAATTCCATAAGCAAGCAAGAATTATATTAGTAATATTTTGGCTTACCTACTATTAAAAATCCATCATGACTACATAAAAGGCTTCCACCACCCCGAATTATACACGCCTGTAACTTCAGTTGGTTTGCCCGGTTCAGGCACAAAAAGTTGTATATTTTTTTCTTTGGCAAACTCCTGCAATTTTTCAATGGGTTCGTACCAGGCATGCAGGGCCAGGTTAAAAGTGCCCCAATGGATAGGCATCATCAATTTACCATTGAGGGCCAGGTGCGCGTTTGCAGCATGTTCGGGGCCCATGTGTATATCGGGCCAGTATTTGCCATAAGCGCCAATTTCCAATATGGTAAGATCAAAAGGGCCGAATGTATCGCCAATCTCTTTAAACCCGGGAAACCAGCCCGAATCTGCGCCGAAAAATATATTATGTTGGGTGCCTTTTATTACAAAAGATGACCATAAAGTTTCGTTACGGCCAATTAATCCCCGTCCCGAAAAATGCCTTGCTGGCGTAGCTGTAATCACACAGTCATGTTTCAGCATTATGCTATCGCCCCAATCCATTTCTATAATATAATCGTTAGCAATGCCACAACTTTTAAGGTGCGCGCCAACGCCCAGAGAACAATAAAACGGAATTTCTGTCCCTGCGAAAAATTTAATGGTAGCTTTATCTAAATGGTCGTAATGATCGTGAGATAGGATGATGGCATCCAGTGGGGGCAGTTCGCTCAAAGCCAATGGCGGCTCAAAAAAACGCTTGGGGCCCACGGACTGCATAAATGATGCCCGCTGGCTCCAAACCGGATCGGTTAATATCGTCTTTCCGTCAATTTCTATCAGCAAGCTCGAATGGCCCACCCAGGTTATGCGCAGCCCGCTTTTGGGTGGCGTTTGGTAAATTGTGTTATCGGTTTTAAAAGGCCCCAATGGTTTTTTGGGTACTACCTCTGCTTTATTGGCGCGGTATTCCCGAATAATAGGCACGATCTTGCTAAACCCGCCTTGGTCTGTCGGTATAGGGTTTAAAAATTTCTTCCCTTTTTTTCGCGATCCGCTTATACTCATTGTGCTAATGTAAAGTATTTTGAATAAACTAAATAAAAACAGACGTTAAAGTCAGTTTTAGTGTTCTATACTACCTATTTAAGAAAAGACCCGACTGCAGGCAAAATTCCTGAATGCCGGCCGGGAGCGTATTCGCTGCATAGGGGTGTGAGCCGCCAAAAGTATGGTCGCCGCCTTTAATTATGAGCAGTTCGGCCTTGGGTTGTGCCTTTTTTAATTGTTTTGCCTGTTTTAATGGTACGGTTTTATCCTCATCGCCATGTACAATTAACCAGGGTTGTGTTATTTCGGCAGCCTTTGCTAAAATATTTAACCGACTGGGGTGTTTATCCAGGTCATATAAAATGGTTGTTTTTAAAGGCATTTGCTGGTTGGTGCGGCTATTGGTCACGTACATAATGCCTTGCAGCTTCCATTGTTCTTCGGCTGCTTTGGGCCATAGGTCATAAAAGCTTGAAACAGCTGCCATAGTGATCAGCTTCTTTATCCGCCTGTCTTCGGCGGCTTTAATAATGCTTATGCCGCCGCCCATGCTATGACCAATTAAATATACGCCGTTGGCGCGTGGTATGGCCGAACCGTTGCAGGCAAAATCCACAACTGTGTTAAGGTCGTCCAGCTCCATCGTGAATGTATTGTCAGCAAACGCTATCAGGTCGGTAAAATCAAGAGGCTTATCGGGCGTGGTGCCGTTATGGCTAAAATTGAATTTTAAAAAGCGGAACCCATTTTCGGCAAAGTAGTTGGCAACGAGGTTATGTGTACCCCAGTCTTTAAAACCTTTAAAACCATGCGCGAAAATTACCAGCGGGGCATCTTTAAATGCCTCGTCATAGGTAAGATCCGCGAGCATCGCCCGGCCTTTGCTGCCCGATAGGGTGAAATATTCTTTTTTGATCATTATAGGTAATATTACCACAATGGCATCAACTAACCAAATATATAATTTTGCGCCTTGTAAATTAAAATGACCAGCATCACCTTTTTTAATGATCTCTTAATTTAAAAGCCGTTTTTTGAATGTTCATATTTGTTTTGGCAATAAAAAGCCATTTATTTATAAACATTCTAAATACAACTGTATGACAAAGGCTTGACACTGCTTCTGTTTTAGGATGTTATTTTTGTTGGGTCAAATTTAAAAACGCTTTGAAGTATTTAAAGGTAATAGCTTTTACACATAAACAGATCGAGCTGAAGGAATTGGGTAAGTTGGTGATCTGCCAGGAAAACCTTACGGATAAGCTGCAACAGGCAAAAACCGAATTTGGTATATCCGAAATTTTCTATCTCGCCACTTGTAACCGCGTAGAGTTTGTAATGATAACCCCCCAGGTGGTTGATAAGGCATTTGCAAAAAAATTCATCGAAAAATTAGACATTGGCTTATGCGCTAATTATATGGGCGTATTTGTTGACGCCGCCTCTATATATACCGACCAGGATGCGCTTAATCACTTACTACGTACGTCGTGCTCGCTGGAAAGTTTGATTGTTGGCGAAAAAGAGATACTGGCACAGTTGCGAAAGGCGTATGATGATTGCCGCGAGGCCGGCCTAACCGGCGATTGCCTGCGAATGTTCATGAACGCTGTGGTTAAAACCGCCAAGGAGGTTTACACCAATACCAACATCTCGCGCAACCCCATATCGGTAGTATCGCTGGCCTACCGCAAGCTAAAGGACCTTAAGCTTTGTACCAATGCCCGCATCCTCATTATAGGCGCCGGCGAAACCAACCAGAATATCTCCAAATACCTTCAAAAACATAAGTTTTCCAACTTCGCGGTATTTAACCGCACCCTGTCGAAAGCCCAGAAGCTGGCTGCCGACCTCGGCGGCGAAGCGTTTACCATAGATGCTCTAAAAAATTATAACAAAGGTTTTGATGTGATCATTACCTGTACCTCATCAACCGAGCCCATTATTACCCCCGAAATTTACACTTCTTTACTCAACGGCGAGACGACCAGGAAAACTATTGTGGATCTGGCTATCCCTAACGATACCGCTCCCGAAGTTTTGGAGCAATTCCCCGTTAATTTTATCGAGGTATGTTCATTGAACGAGGTTGCAAAACGCAACCTGCAGGAACGCTACCAGGAACTTACCCATGCCGAAGCTATCATTGAGCAAAACATAGCCGAGTTTTTAACCATGCTGAAACAGCGCCGCATTGAGCTGGCTATGCGCGAAGTGCCCGAAAAAATAAAAGAAATTCGCAATACCGCCATCAACAGCGTTTTTGCGGAAGAACTGCAGGGCATGGATCAGCAATCGCGCGAGGTGCTGGAACGCGTTATTAACTATATGGAGAAAAAATACATTAGCGTACCTATGGTAATGGCTAAAGATATTTTGATCAATAATAATTAACAACCCACGCCCATACTCACCCCATCATTGCTTTTCTAACCGGCGTTTGGGCCAGTCGCATATTTTGTTAAACAATGTTAATATACCAATAAAGCTAAATTTCCGTCGTATATTCACGGCACCTATTTTTATTTAAACTTTAATAATTTAATTGTGATGAAACCTCTGCAGGCAATCAGCAAACACCTATTAGCAGCTCTTTTATTAACGGGCATAAATTTCTCCGTGCAGGCGCAAAAATTAAACGGCATTCAGGAAAACGGTGTTTGGGCTCCGGCCAAAGTTAAAATTGACGGTAAATTAAGCGAGTGGAATGATACCTTCCAGGCCTATAATAGAACTACCGGTTTATATTATACTATGGCGAATGATGATAAGAACCTGTATTTTATAATGAAATCATCCGACCAGGTGGTGAACAACAAATTTATAGGGGGCGGCATAGATATTACCATTAATACTACCGGTAAGAAAAAAGAGAAAGATGCTTATGTTATAGAATATCCGCTTGTTGATTTTGCAAGTTTAAGAAAGCAGGTAGTATCTATGCGGTCGCAAGGGCCGCGCCAGAATGAGGCAATGACCGGAATGGATTCGTCAATGATCGCTATGCGCCGCAGGGCATTGAGCAGTATTAAAGAACTTAAACTCACCGGATTTGCTGCCGATGTTCCGGATACGGTTATTTCTGTTTATAATTCGTATGGCATAAAAACGGGTGTTGATTATGATGCTATGGGCAACCTTACTGCTGAAATAGCTATCCCGCTAAAATATCTTCATTTAAATGGTAACGATTTTGCCTATAATATCAGGCTTAACGGGGTGAACCTTGTCGCGCTTATGCATCCGGGTATGAATAGCAACCCCGTGGGCGGCGATGGCGTGCCCGCCGGCATAACCAATATTAGCACTGCCGATATGCCGCCCGCAATGGCCCGTGCTATGAGCGATATGCAAAACCTGGTAAGCCCCACCGATTTTTGGGGTAAATACACGCTGGTTAAAAAGTAATATTTTAATAATTCTGCAAGGAGGTGGTCCACCAATGGTGGGACAGGGCTGCGCGACAAAATAATTTTGTGCCAAACATCTGCACATCTGCATATCCGCACATTCCACTCCCCCGAATAGTCAACCAATCCTCACATTGTCATAAAATTTGCCAAAGGTTAGCGATAAAAGTTAAATTTGCCCTGCAAATAAAATATCCCTATTGGAACGAACATTAATTATAGGTACGCGCGGCAGTGACCTGGCGCTATGGCAGGCTAATTTTGTGATGAACAGCCTGGCAAAAGCGGGTATTACCGCCGAGCTCAGGATCATTAAAACCCAGGGCGACCGCATACTGAATTTAAGTTTTGATAAACTGGAAGGCAAAGGCTTTTTTACCAAAGAGCTGGAAGAGGAGCTGCTGGCAGGCACTATTGACCTGGCGGTACACAGCCACAAGGACCTGCCTACCGAAAACCCGCCGGGACTCATCATAGCGGCAGTTTCAGAGCGGGAAGACCCGTCGGAACTATTGCTTATATTGAAGGATTGCGTGGATGTAAGGCAAAAGCTATCGGTAAAGTTTGGTGCTATTGTGGGCACTTCGTCCAACCGCCGCAAGGCGCAGCTACTGGCCTACCGCCCCGACCTTGAAATTACGGATCTGCGCGGCAACGTACCCACCCGCATAGAAAAGCTGCGCGATGAGAAATACGACGCTATTATGATAGCCAAAGCAGGCGTTAGCCGGCTGGGTATTGATTTGAGCGAGTTTCATGTAGAAGAATTAACCCCCAACGAAATTATTCCCGCACCCGCGCAGGGTGTTTTGGCTATACAGATACGCGAAAGCGATACTGAACTATTAACAGCCTTAAAGGTGTTGAATCATCCCAAAGTTGCCAAAGAGCTGGCGGTTGAGCGCACGGTTTTAAAACTTTTTGGCGGCGGCTGCCATTTGCCCCTGGGCTGTTATTGCCGCAAGGTGGACGGTATGTACCAGGTATTTACCTCGAAAGCGGAAACCGGTGATGATTTCCCCGACCGGTTATTTTTAGAGTCGGCCGAAACAAAAGGTTTGGCAGAGAAGGTGGTGAGCTATTTTGCTGCCGACCGCAAGCTGTCCGCGAGTGTATTTATATCGCGCGAGGTAACTGAACAAAGTTATTTCAAAAAAGCGTTGGAAAGACATGATATAGTGATAGACGGGCGCTCGCTCATCCGTACTGTTCCGGTTATTACCAAGCTGGATTCTTTTATATTAAAGGATGTTGACTGGATATTTTTCTCCAGCAAAAACGCGGTGGAATATTTTTTCCGTTTAGAGCCCTTATTACCCGAAGCTGTAAAGTTTGGCGTAATGGGAGCGGGCTCGGAAGAAATGCTGCGCAAAAAAGGATATTTTTCTGCTTATACCGGCGTGGGTATTGATTCGGCCGAAGTAGCCGAAGAATTTGCCAAATTAGCTAACGGCACTACCGTATTATTCCCCGGCGCGGAAGATTCGCTGAAGAGTATACAAAAACACCTGTCGGCCAATACCAAAGTTATTGACCTGCCGGTATATGAAACGGTGATGGAAGAAGATGTAGAACAATCAAGCGCCGAAGTAATGGTATTTACCAGCCCTTCAAACGTAGAAGCTTATTTTGCCTGTAATTTGTTAGACCCCGATCAAAAAGTGATAGCCATAGGCAAATCAACCGGGAAAAAACTGGAAGAAATGGGGGTAAACTATACGTTGCCTTTCTCGCCCGATGAAGTGGGACTGGCAGAGGCAGTGTTTGGAATTTGAAGGAAGTTCATAGCTCATGGTTGATAGTTCATAGTATTGAACGCCACCATGAACCATGAACCATTAACTATGAACTATGTTGCAACGACCAAGAAGAAACCGAAAAACTGAAGTTATTCGCCAAATGGTGCAGGAAACGCACGTTAGCGCGGCTAACCTGATATTCCCGTTGTTTATTGTGGATGGCAATAATCAAAAAACCGAGGTGACGTCTATGCCGGGTATTTACCGGTATTCGATAGACAATTTGCTGCGTGAAATAGAAAGTTGTCTGAAACTGGGGCTAAACTCGTTCGACCTGTTTCCTAACATCAGCGAAGAACTTAAAGATAAATACGCCACCGAAAGTTACCGGGAAGAAAGCCTGTACCTGCGCGCCATACACGAAGTAAAAAACAACTTCCCCGAAGCAATTGTTGTTACTGACGTAGCGATGGACCCCTACAGCAGTGACGGCCATGATGGCATTGTGGAGAACGGCGAAATTTTAAACGACGAAACTTTAGCCATCCTGGGTAAAATGGCGCTGGCCCACGCGCGGTGCGGGGCAGACATTATTGCACCGAGCGATATGATGGATGGCCGCGTAGGGTACATCAGGAAGGTGTTGGACGACAACGGGTTTATAAATGTTTCTATCATGTCGTACTCGGCTAAATATGCAAGTGCTTTTTATGGCCCGTTCAGGGATGCGTTAAATTCGGCCCCAAAGTTTGGTGATAAAAAAACTTACCAGATGAACCCGGCCAACCAGCGGGAAGCATTAATTGAGGCCCGCCTGGACGAAGCAGAAGGCGCGGATTTTTTAATGGTGAAACCCGCCCTGGCTTACCTGGATGTGATTAAATTAATAAAAGATAATACAGAATTGCCGGTTGCGGCATACAATGTAAGCGGTGAATATGCCATGCTCAAAGCCGCTGTACAAAAAGGCTGGCTAAACGAACAGCGCTCAGTTACCGAAGTGCTTACCGGCATACGCCGTGCAGGGGCCAGCGCGATATTAACGTATCATGCTAAAGAGGTGCTGGAGAATAAATGGATTTGAGCTGAAAGCAGAAAGACCAAAGCTGAAAGCTTAAATCAGGATAAATTAAAATATATACAATAACAAGCTTTAGGCTTTATGCTTTCAGCTTTACGCTAAAAATAATGCTTGATTCAATAAAAAAAATGTTTTCGGGTGAGGATGACCTGCCACTGAATACTACCGGTAAACCGGATATCAGCAGGGAGCGATCGGCTGCGTTGTATGAAAAGGCTAAAACCTATTTCCCTGGCGGGGTAAATTCGCCGGTAAGGGCGTTTAAATCGGTACATGGTACGCCGCTGTTCATCAAAAAGGGCGATGGCTGCCGTATATGGGATGCTGATGATAACGAGTTTATTGATTTTTGCTGCTCATGGGGTCCGCTAATTTTGGGCCATAATCACCCGAAAGTTCGTGAAAAGGTGATAGAGGTGATGCAAAACGGCATGTCGTTCGGTGCGCCAACAGCGTTGGAAAATGAACTGGCCGAACTGATACTTAAAAACAATAAGTTTATTGAAAAACTGCGTTTTGTGAGCTCGGGTACCGAGGCGGTAATGTCGGCCATCAGGCTGGCGCGCGGCTATACCGGGCGCGATAAAATAATAAAGTTTGAAGGTTGCTATCACGGCCATTCCGATTCGTTATTGGTAAAGGCGGGTTCAGGATTAGTAACCTTCGGCGAAACCTCATCGGCAGGTGTGCCCAAAGCGTTCGCGGACGAGACCATTGTTATTTCGCTCAATGATACCCAGGCGCTGCAAAAAGCATTTAATGAATTTAAAGACCAGGTAGCCGCCGTAATTATTGAGCCTATACCTGCAAATAATGGCTTGCTGCTGCAAACCAAAGAATTTTTACAAGCTCTCCGCGACATCTGCACAAGCAATGGTACGCTGTTAATATTTGATGAAGTAATCTCTGGTTTCCGTGTAGGGTTTGAAGGAGCGGCGGGGCATTACCAAATTAAGCCCGATATTATAACTTACGGCAAAATAATTGGCGGGGGGTTGCCGGTTGGCATGTATGGCGCCTCTGCCGAAATTATGGGGCATATATCGCCCGACGGCCCGGTTTACCAGGCGGGTACCTTATCAGGCAACCCGGTAGCTATGGCCGCGGGCATAGCGCAGTTAAGCGAATTATTGCGCATGGGTTTTTACCGCGACCTGCATAACAAAACAGAAGAATTTACCGAAGCTATACAACGTTTCGCAACCGCGCGCAATTATAAGTTTAAAGTATTCAGCATTGGCTCTATATTCTGGTTCGCGTTTACCGACCAGGAGGCTATTGCAAAAGCCGAAGAAATTGACCCGGAAAGCATGGAGAAATTTAAAATAATGCACCGAGAACTGATAAACCGGGGTGTGTATTTAGGGCCGTCGGGTTATGAGGTTGGGTTCATATCATCGGTACATACAAAGGTCGACCTTGAAAAAGCAAAAAGAGCTATATTTGATAGTCTTGATCTGGTATTTAAAAAATAAGCTATGAAACGCCCGTTAGTAATTTTCTATGCGCTCATCATTTATGCCATTTCATTATTGACATGGTGGGGGTACAGGTTGTATATATTACAGCCGGCACGCCTCGGGATGGTTTTAAGCGAAGGCTTGACCTTTGCTATTGTATTTGCTTTTGGAGCTATAAGCTTACATAAATCGGTAAACCGTGAACATAGGTTGCAGGATCAAAAAAGGAATTTCCTGTTATCGGTTACGCATGAGCTGAAATCGCCCCTGGCATCTATCAAATTATTGCTGCAAACTATTCAGAAAAGGGACCTTACCAAAGCCCAGATATTGGATTTTATTGATAAATCATTATTGGATATTGAACGTTTGGACGATATGGTAGAAAATATGTTGCTGGCATCAAAAATTGATAACAGCTCATACACTTTCCCCAAGGCTAATTTTAATTTATCAGTATTGGTTGATAGCATTGTGAACCGCCTGCAGCTAACCAAATGCGATGGCAACCAGCAGATCATCAATGCCGAAATTGAGCCTAAAATAGAAATAACCGGCGATAAATTCGCGCTTACATCAGTGGTCACTAACTTGATAGAGAACGCGGTAAAATATTCTAAACCCTGCGAGGCGGTTGAGGTTAAACTGTTCTCAAAAACCGGTAAAGTACATTTACAGGTTGCTGATCATGGGATTGGCATAGCCGATGAAGAAAAAAGCCGTATTTTCGACAAGTTTTACCGTGTTGGCAGTGAGGATACGCGCAATACAAAAGGTACCGGCCTGGGCTTATACATTGTAAAACAGGTATTGGATAAGCATGAGGCAAGCATCAGGGTTAAAGACAACCGCCCTGCAGGAAGTATATTTGAGGTTGTATTTTAAAAGCACAAATTAGAGCCTAAATTAAATGGATATGCCAAGCAGAAAAAGAATTTTATTAGCCGAAGATGAAGAACATCTTTTAGAAGCGATCAAGCTTAACCTTGAGATGGAAGGTTACAAGGTATCAACCGCCAATAACGGTAAAAAGGCCCTGCAAATATTTAAGGAGGAGCGTTTTAACCTGGTTATACTGGATGTGATGATGCCCGAAATTGACGGTTTTGTAGTGGCTGAAACCATCCGGTTAGAGAACTCGGAAGTACCCATCATGTTCCTTACCGCTAAAAATACCAACGAAGATAAAATAGCGGGCCTGAAAAAAGGCGCTGACGATTACCTGACCAAACCTTTTAACCTGGAAGAGTTGATATTACGGGTTAACAACCTGGTAAAAAGAAGCCTTAAAGGTGATGAACTGAAAGAGTTTAACAGCTATAAAATAGGCGATAAAACTATTCACTTCAACTCGTTCGAACTGGTTAATGGCGATGGCTCGGTAACCCCGCTTACTAAAAAGGAAACAATGCTGTTGAAGCTGCTGATCGAGCGCCGGAATGATGCCGTATCTCGTGAGCAAATACTGGAAACCGTATGGAACTATGATGTGTACCCGTCAACCCGTACCATTGATAATTTTATCCTCACTTTCCGTAAATATTTTGAACCTGATCCTAAAAACCCGGTTTATTTTCATTCCATACGAGGTGTTGGCTATAAATTTACCGATCAGCATTAATTAATGTTTACTAACAGGGCACGCATATTAGTTACAGGCGCTTTTGTTATTATGCTGGCAGTGGCTGTTCATCTGCGTGTTTTCCAGGTAGCTGCTGTAATTGTAATGTTCATCGGCTTGTTGATATGGGGCTATTTTAAAGAAGGGACTATAATACTGGCCGCGAAGGCTTTTCATCATAAAGACTACGATAAAGCCGAAAGGTTGTTGCGCGAGGTAAGTAACCCCAACTGGTTAAGTAAAAAGCGGCGCGGGTTTTACGAGTTTATATTTGGCGGTATATGCCTGCAAAAGCAGGATTTTGATGAAGCCGGAAAGCATTACGAAATAGCGGCACAATACCCCTTACGCTCGGCAAACGACCATGTTGCGGCGCTGGTGCATGTGGCCAACATCAGCATAAGGCATGGCAATTATGATAAGGCCAAAGCGTATTTGGCCCTGGCCGATAAGCACGACGAAAAAATAACAGCCAAAATGAAGGAAGTAATAAAACGCCTTCACCAGGAACTGGATAAAAAATAATAAAGGAGAGTCAGGAATCAAGAGTCAGGAATCAAGATAATTAATTATCCTAATCTTGATTCTTGATCCTTGTCTCTTGATTCTAAACAAATATGAGAGATTCACTATTAATAAAAGCCGCATTTTCCGAAAAAACTGAACGTCCGCCCGTTTGGATGATGCGACAGGCCGGCAGGTTCATGCCCGAATATTGGGAGATAAAAAATAAATATTCTTTCCTGGAGATGTGCAAAACCCCCGAACTGGCTGCCGATGTTACCATGCTGCCGGTAGATCTATTGGGTATTGACGCCGCTATTTTATTTTCGGATATACTGGTTACCGGCGAAGCTATGGGCGGCGACCTGAGCTTTACGCAAAATATTGGCCCTAAGTTTGCCAACCCGGTGCGTACACAAAAGGATATTGATAATTTAGATATTAACGTTGTACATAAACTGCAATATGTGGCTGACGCCATAAAAGTTATTCAGCAAAGACTTAACGGTAGTATCCCGCTCATTGGTTTTGCGGGAGCGCCTTTTACTGTAATGAGTTATTTGGTGGAGGGTGGCTCGTCGAAAGATTTTAAGCTCACCAAATTGATGCTGCATAACGAGCCAGAAATGGCGCACCGGCTCTTGTCAAAAATAGCATCAGTTACCGCTGATTACCTAAACCTGCAAATTGCCGCCGGCGTTAACGCCGTGCAGATATTCGACAGCTGGGCGCAGGCTTTGGCATGGGATGATTATAAGGAATTTTCGCACCGTTACATTGCAGAGATCATCAGCAAACTGAACAGGAAGGATATCCCCGTAATATCGTTCTGCAAAGGAAGCTCAGTTTTCGCGCCATTAATGGCAGAGGCTAAACCTGATGTAATATCCATCGACTGGAACGTGGATCTGCTGGATATTAAAAAACGTTTACCGCAAGGTATTGCCGTGCAAGGGAATTTGGACCCGCATATTTTGTATGCTGATAAGAAAGTAATTAAGGACCGTATTTACCGCCTGTTTGACCGTATGAAAGGCGAAAACGGATTTATATTTAACTTAGGCCACGGCATTATGCCCGATATACCGTTTGAGAATGTGAGGTACGCGGTGGATGTCATAAAAGAATACAAGTATTAATTTTATGTCATTGCGAGCAAAGCGCGGCAATCGCAAGGATGCAAAGTTCGCGATTGCTTCGTCGTTCCTCCTCGCAATGACAAACAAACAAGGATGGAGTATTACCCATACATATTAGCCATACACATCATATTTGTAGTCTGCTGGATGGCGGGGCTGTTTTATATGGTGCGCCTGTTTATTTACCATACCGAAGCGCAGGATAAGCCCGAGCCCGACCGCACCATACTTTCAAAACAATTTGAAATTATGGAAAGCAAATTATGGTGGATCATCACTACACCATCCATGTACCTGGTGGTAGCTGCGGGAATAACCATGCTATGCATTGCCCCGGCCTGGCTGCAAATGGGATGGATGCATATTAAACTTACATTTGTAATTGGTTTAATAGTTTACCATTTTATTTGCCAGAACAAAATGAACCAGATGCGCAAAGGCATTTACAAGTGGACCTCGACCCAGCTGCGCCTTTGGAACGAACTGGCCACCCTGCTTTTGTTCGCTATTGTATTTTTAGCCGTACTAAAAAACTCGCTGAGCTGGATATTCGGCGTAGTGGGTATTATAGCTTTTTCACTGGCGCTGATGTCGGCGGTGAAGGTGTATAAGTATTTTAGGGAGAAGAAGTAGTTACAGCGCCAGTAACTTTTTAAATATTATTTTAACAAGCCGCCGTTTTACACCTACCTTTGCGGCTGAAAACTATACCCTTATAATGAGTTTCAGAACCGAACACGATACTATGGGCGAGGTACAGGTACCTGCCGATAAATACTGGGGCGCTCAAACCGAACGCTCACGAAATAATTTTAAGATCGGCCCCGAGGCATCTATGCCCAAAGAAATCATTGCCGCGTTTGCTTACCTAAAAAAAGCAGCCGCCTATACCAATACCGACCTGGGTGTTTTATCTGCCGAAAAACGCGACCAGATAGCCGCCGTTTGCGACGAGATATTAGCCGGTAAATTAGAAGGCGAATTTCCGCTGGTAATATGGCAAACCGGCTCGGGCACGCAATCAAACATGAACGTAAACGAAGTGATAGCCAACCGCGCGCATGTTATGGCCGGTCATAAACTGGGTGAAGGCAAAACCATTATACATGCTAATGATGATGTGAACAAATCGCAATCGTCAAACGATACTTACCCTACCGCCATGCATATTGCCGCCTATAAAATGGTGATGGAGGTTACCATACCCGGCATTGAAAAACTGCGCGATACACTGCAGGCCAAAACCGAAGCGTTTAAAAGCATTGTAAAAATTGGCCGCACCCACCTGATGGATGCCACCCCGCTTACCCTGGGGCAGGAGTTTTCGGGCTATGTATCGCAGCTAAATCATGGCTTAAAAGCATTGCGCAACACTTTAGACCACTTATCAGAACTGGCTTTGGGCGGCACCGCGGTTGGTACCGGCATTAATACACCCAAAGGTTATGACGTTAAGGTTGCCGGTTACATTGCCCAATTTACCGGCCTGCCTTTCCGCACGGCCGATAATAAATTTGAGGCTTTGGCCGCTCATGATGCACTGGTGGAAAGCCACGGCGCGCTGAAGCAAATTGCCGTATCGCTGATGAAGATCGCTAATGATATCCGTATGATGGCTTCGGGCCCGCGCTCGGGTATCGGCGAGATACATATACCCGATAATGAACCCGGATCGTCTATTATGCCGGGTAAGGTTAACCCCACCCAAAACGAAGCGGTAACTATGGTAGCTGCGCAGGTAATGGGCAATGATGTAACCATATCCATCGGTGGTTCCAACGGCCATTATGAATTGAACGTATTTAAACCCGTAATGGCAGCCAACTTTTTGCAGTCGGCAAGGTTAATTGGCGATGCCTGCGTATCATTTAACGACCATTGCGCCATAGGCATTGAACCCAACTATGAAGGTATTAAAAAGCACCTCGAAAACTCCCTGATGCTGGTTACCGCGCTTAACCCGCATATTGGTTATGAAAACGCTGCTAAAATTGCAAAAAAAGCCCTAAAAGATAACCTGTCGCTTCGCGAAGCCGCGCTGGCGCTGGGCCTGTTAACCAACGAGCAGTTTGATCAATGGGTGAGGCCAGAGGATATGATTGGGGGGTTGCCCCCCGGCCTCCGCCAAAAGGCGGAGGAGTGATAATGAACATTTGCACATCCGCATATTTGCATATCCGCACATTACAACACATCTGCACATTTTCATTAACTTTGCTCCGTCAATTTTAAACCTGGCGCGACAGTTTTAATGCAAGATAAAAATAACAGGATATTAGTTGTTGGCGGCGGCAGTTGGGCTACGGCCAATATAAAAATGCTTACCGATAATACCGCCGAAAAGGAAATTTTTTGGTGGATGCGTAACCCGCAAGTGGTTGACTATGTGCATAAATTTGGCCATAACCCCAATTACCTGAGTTCGGTTGAAATAAAGGTGCCCGCGCCAAATATCTCCTCAAACCTTAAAGCCTTAATAGAATCGGCAGATATTGTATTGTTGAATGTACCCGCCGCGTTTTTAAAAGAAGCCCTGGTTAATATTACTGCCGAAGATCTTGCCGGGAAAAAGATCGTATCGGCCATAAAAGGGATCGTGCCTGATGAGAACCTCATCATCGGCGAGTTTTTGCATAAGCGGTATAATATGCCGTTTGCTGATTTCGCAGTTATAAGCGGCCCTTGCCACGCTGAGGAAGTGGCGCTGGAAAAACTATCCTACCTCACCATCGCGTCGGCTGATCCTGCCCTTGCCACCGAGTTCGCGGGGATGATAAGCACCCGGTATATAAAAACTATTGTATCTGATGATATATACGGCACCGAATATGCCGCTGTATTAAAAAACATATATGCCATTGCCAGCGGCATTTGCCACGCGGTAGGGTATGGCGATAATTTTCAATCAGTGCTTATATCAAATGCCATACGCGAGCTGATGCGTTTTGTTGACGCGGTACACCCTATAACCCGCGATATTAAAGAATCGGCCTACCTGGGCGACTTATTGGTTACCGCCTATTCGCAGTTTAGCCGTAACCGCACCTTTGGCAATATGATAGGCAAGGGCTATACCGTTACCTCGGCCCAGCTGGAAATGAACATGATAGCCGAGGGCTATTACGCTGTAAATTGCCTGCACGAAGTGAATAAGCAATACCAGGTGAATATGCCCATCTGTGAGGCGGTTTACGCTATTTTATACCAAAAAAGCTCGCCTGCTATTGAGATGAAACAATTGGCAGAGAAATTGTGTTAATATCCTTAAACTAAATAACTTAAGGAATTATGAAAAATTTATTAAAAGTGGGTTTGCTGTCGGCGGGGCTATTTGCCGCTGTTCAATGCAGCGCCCAGGAAACACATGAACCGGTGACCCATAAAGTGGGCAGCGCCGCTAAAGATGTGGGCCATGCAACAGCTACAGCTGCCACCGCCGTTGGCCATAAAACAGCAGAACTGGCTGCCAAAGGCGCTGCCGGTGTAAGTGACAAACGCTATGACAATAAATGGGGCCCGCATGGCGAAAATGTTTACATTGATAAACACAATCGTAATTTTTATGTGGATAAACGCGGTCACCGCAATTATTTAAAAAAATATCAATTACGGGATAAACCTTCCAGATAAAATGCAGTCATAATGTTAAAAGCGCGTATCACGGCGCTTTTAACATTACCTATGAAAACTTACGCCTTAGTAGCCGTACATTTAGTTATTGCATTCCTGTTATTGGAGATGTCATGCACCAATGCCCAAAAAAACAAGCTGCAGGGATATTGGATATCAAAAGACGGCAATACCAAACTCAAGATCACCGATAAAGGGTTTGCAATGGATATTGATGCCCGGATTCCTGAGCATTATTTCATAAAAAACGATACTATTTATATCTCCTATCAAGGCGATCGGCCCTTTACCAAGTTTGTAATTCAAAAACTTGAACCAGGTAAACTTACCTTGCTTGACCCTAATTCGAACCCGATTGAGTTTACGAGGTAGTTATTGGTTATTGGGTTATTAAGTTATTGGTTCTGTAAAAAAACAAAAACCCCTCCGATAAATCGGAGAGGCTTTGTTAACTAAAACTAACTCAACATTTATTTTTTAAGATTAAAGGATGAAGATTGAAGATTAGTGAATCTTGCAATCCCTAATCTTCAATCTTTAATCTCCAATCTTTTAACTAAAACCTCCTGCGGCGTTCAGGACGATCTTCCCGGCGTTTGCCCGAAAAATCACGGAAACCACCGGCGCTGTTAGGGTTAGGGCTGCCCCTATGTCCGCCTTCACGCCTTTCGCCGCCACCGCTGCGGTTATAACCACCTTCGCGTCTTTCACCACCGCCACTACGATTGTATCCGCCTTCACGTCTTTCGCCACCATCGCTACGGCTATGGCTCGTGCCTTCGCCGGATACTTCTATCCTCACTTCACGGCCTTTAAATTCAATGCCTTTAAAGCTTTCCATTACTTTTTCGGTATCTGCATGTGGAACTTCGAAGAACGAATAAACTCCTTTAACATCAATTTTACCAACGGTACGGCCACTTATTTTAGCATTGTTGCAGATGTAACCCAGCAAGTCGCCGCGGTTAAATTCGTCAACAGAACCTAAGTTTATAAATAAACGGGTGTATTCTGATTTTCCACCAAAATCACCGCTACGGCCTGGGCGTTCGCCACGCTCACCACGTTCCCCGCGATCACGATCAAAGCGGCCTTCTTCAACCGGCGCGTTCAGATCGGGGGCATTTTTATAATATTCTAAAAAGCGGTTAAACTCAATAGATGCGAAACGTTTAATGAAATCTTCTTTTGTGAGCTCCTTAAACTCCTCCATTATACGCGGAAGATATTGTTCAATTTGCGTTTCGTTAACCTCTACATCATGTATTTTATGAACAATAGAGAATAATTGTTTTTCGCAAACATCAAAACCGGTAGGAATTTCGGCCTTAACAAATTTTTTGCCCAGGCCGCGTTCAATCTGGCGTATCTTACCTAATTCTTTAGCGTTGATGATAGAGATAGATACCCCTGTTTTACCGGCACGGGCAGTACGTCCGCTGCGGTGGGTGTAATTCTCCAGTTCATCAGGCAACGAGTAGTTAATAACGTGGGTAACATCATTAACATCAATACCGCGCGCGGCAACATCAGTAGCAATTAATAATTGCAGGCTGCGCTCGCGGTAACGTTTCATTACCTTATCGCGTTGTTGTTGCGAAAGGTCGCCGTGTAAAGAATCGGCATTATAGCCATCTTTAATTAAGGCTTCGGCAATATCCTGTGTTTCAATTTTGGTGCGGCAAAATACAATACCAAAAATATCAGGGTTAAAATCAACAATGCGTTTAAAAGCGGCATATTTATCACGGGCACGTACAATATAGTATTCGTGCTCAATGTTAATATTGCCGGTATTTTTTGTGCCCATGGTAAGCTCAAACGGCTCGTTCATGTACTTTTTGGCTATGCGGCGCACCTCGGCAGGCATAGTGGCAGAAAACAACCAGGTTTTCTTTTCTTCGGGTGTGGTAGACAGGATACTGTCAATATCTTCCTGAAAGCCCATATTGAGCATTTCATCAGCTTCATCCAATACTACAAATTTCACCTTCGAAAAATCGATCGCCTTACGGTTGATAATATCAAGCATACGGCCGGGTGTGGCTACAACAATTTGTACACCACGCCTTATCTGGCGCAATTGGTCAGAAATACTGGCTCCTCCATAAACGGCGACAACATTTACGTTGCCCATTTTTTTGGAGTAATTTTTAATGTCGTTTGTGATCTGTAAACAGAGTTCACGCGTGGGGCATAAAATAAGCGCCTGTGGATGATTTTCTTCGAAATCCAACAGTTCTAATAATGGCAGGCCAAAGGCAGCAGTCTTACCGGTCCCGGTTTGGGCTAATCCGACAAAATCGTTGCTGCCTGTTAACAATACCGGAATCGACTGTTCCTGGATTGGCGTAGGGTTTTCGAACCCTAACTCAGAGATGGCATTAACAATATCATGACGGATTCCCAGTTCAATAAATGGGTTCATGAATTTAAATAACGAACTTGGCAACATCGCCAAATCGGGCGCAAAGGTAAGGTTTATTTTTGGGATTTCAAATATTGGGTTTGGAATAAAAATTGGTAGATTAATAAAAGAGAAAATTGTTATATTTGAGTATAAATACAATCGATATGGAAGAAGCAACATTAAAGGTTGAATTAATTGACAAAATAGAACATGCTGATTTTAATCAGTTGAGGGAGATTTATGGTTTGCTCACTAATTATTTTAATGGCACTTATGACGTTACTGAAGGTTGGGATTTATTACCCGAATACCAACAACAACAAATTTTGAAAGGCCTCGAAGAAGCGGATGCCGGTTTAGGTACACCTTTTGATGAGGTTACTCAAAAATTGCGTGAAAAGTATGGGCTAAATGGCTAAAGAAGTTATTTTAACACCGCTTGCAATAGCCAATTACGACCGCATCCTTGAATACCTAACTTATAAATGGGGAGCATCCGCTGCCAATAATTTTATTGAGCGTTTTCAAAATGTACTTGAATCGTTAGAAAAAAATCCGCAAAGATTCGCATTCGAAAATAAAGTAAAACGGATACAAAAATGCGTCCTTACGAAACATAATATCTTATATTTTAAGGAATCCGAAGAGGCAATTAAAATAATTACAATTTTTGATACCAGGCAGAATCCGGAAAAATTATCCTCTTTGATCTAATTACTATCCAATATATTATCCGGCCTCAACAATCCTTTATGCTTACCACTATAAGCAATAAATAACCCGATAATACCCGCGGTAATACAAACATCGGCCACATTAAAAATACCGGTACGTATGTTATGGATGCCCATATTCATAAAATCGGTTACATGACGGTCGTAAACAATACGGTCTATAACGTTACCCAACCCGCCCGCTATAACTAACGAGAACGACAGCAGTTTGAGCAGGCTGAAATTATTTAACTGGCGCACTACATAAAAAAATAAAAGCAGCAGCACCGTTAAAGGCAATATACTTAAAAGCCAAAAGCTAACTTTTTGGGGCAACGCATCGCCAACGCTTAAAGCGGCGCCGGTGTTCTCTACACGTTCCAAACGGAAAGTATCATGAAAATACGATTTTGGTTCGCCGAATAGTAAATTCTCTTTAGCCAATTGCTTGGTTACCCTGTCGCACCCTACAAATGTGAAGCACGTAACGCAGAATAAAAGTACTTTTAACCAGTTTTTCATAAAGATAATTTAAAGTCCTCTCTCCAGATAGCTATCGGGATGGAGAGGATTTAGGTGAGACTTTACCTCAACCTATCGGCCGACTTCACCAATTTCTCATCCCGCTGTATAGCCTTTTGTGCCAGCACGATCAATAGTAAACTCACCGAAATCAGGACTATGCCAATGCCAAAATTGCTCAACGTCAGATCGGCGTCGCCCACAATGGCTTTTACCGATTGCGAGGTCCAGTAGCTATAACCAATAATTATCAGCATAACAACATAGCATAAGTTAATTTGCTGTTTTCGGTTTTTATAACCGAAAATAACCCCCAGGGGCAATAATGCCGCAATGGCGGTAGCAGCAGTAAGCGCGGTAAAAAATTGGGTATGGGTTAATTGCCCGTTAACATCTTCGTAAACGCCGTTAACCATAATGGTTACGGGTTTACTGTTAACATATACATTATGCACTAACGGAAAAAAAAACAGCGCCGCCAGCGCCAGACCGGCAAGCAACAGGTATATACTTTGTATGCGTTGTAACATATCGTTTAATATTATTATAGAGCAAATATAGGTGTTTTAGCCGTTGTTGAAATGTTGTAAAGTTGAAAGGTTATAAAGTAATTTGTATACTTGCTTGCAGTGTCCAACATTACAATTTTTAAACGTTCCAACATTACAACACCCTTGAAACAACGCTATTTTATTGAACTGGTTTATAATGGCACCAACTATCACGGCTGGCAATCGCAGCATAACGCGGTGAGTGTGCAGGAGGTCCTGAATAAGGCATTATCAACTGTTTTACGTGAGCCGATAGAAACGGTAGGTTGCGGGAGGACGGATACGGGGGTACATGCCAAAGAGTTTTTCGCGCATTTTGATGTGGTTAATGGTTCATGGTTCATAGATCATGGTACTTTGCTGCGAAGTATAAACTCTGTTTTGCCTAATGATACTGCTGTAAAACGTATAATACCGGTTGATAAAAACGCACATGCCAGATTTGATGCGATATTACGTTCCTACGAATACCATATTCACTTTGAAAAAGACCCCTTTAAAAACGGGTATTCCTGGCTGCTGCGCGATATGCCCGACTTGGAGTTGATGAATAAAGCCGCGAAGATACTGATGGCGTATACCGACTTTAGCTGTTTCAGCAAATCAAACACACAGGTAAAAACCAATAATTGTAAAATATCAAGGGCCGAATGGGTAAAGACTGATGATGGAATTGTTTTCCACATATCTGCCGACCGCTTTTTACGTAACATGGTGCGTGCCATAGTGGGTACACTGCTAATGGTAGGCCATAAAGAAATAGAACCTGAAGCTATACGCGATATTATACAAAGTAAAAAACGCGGTAATGCGGGAGCGTCTGTTCCGGCGTGCGGGTTGTATTTAACAAGAGTGGAATATCCCCCAACCTCCTGAACGGGGAATAATAGCGGATGTTTTTAGACCTATAATAACTAACTTTGAATAGTGAGCGACAATAAAGATACTACTTCAAAAACTCCTCCGCCAATTGGCGGACGCGGGGGGGTTACCGGAAAAGCATTTGATTGGAAACTGCTAAAGCGGGTAATGCATTATGTTAAGCCGTATAACGCGACGTTTATCATATCTATATTCCTTACGTTTTTTTTGGCTGGTTGTGCCCTGGGCCTGCCTAAGCTTATCCAAATAACATTAGATCAGCGTATCCTGCTTAATGACTACAATGGCTTATTGTTTATGGTTGAATTGATGATAGGATTACTTTTTGTTCAAACCATCGCGCAATATTATCAAACATATCTTACCAATGCGTTAGGGCAGTCTGTGATCCGTGATCTGCGGGTAGATGTTTTTAATCATATTAGCAGCTTGCGGCTTAAATATTTTGACAAAACACCCATAGGGGTGTTGATCACCCGTACTGTATCAGACCTGGAAACTATTGCTGATATATTTTCCGAAGGTTTAATATCTATCATGGGCGATCTGCTGCTGGTTGTGGCAGTTATTGTTTGCATGCTGGTGCAGGATTGGAAACTTGCCTTAATTACCCTCATTCCTATGCCTTTCCTGTTTGCATCCACCTATGTTTTTAAGGAGGCTATTAAATCATCTTTCCAGGAAGTGCGCACGCAGGTGGCGCACTTAAATACTTTTTTAGCCGAGCATATCTCAGGTATCAGCATCATACAAAACTTTGCCCGCGAAGACCAGGAGATGCGCAAGTTTAAAGCCGTTAATTTAAAATACCGCGACGCTAATATCCGGTCGAACTGGTATTACTCCATATTCTTCCCGGTGGTGGAGATATTGTCTGCTGTTTGTATCGGCCTGTTGGTTTGGTATGGCTGTAAGCGGATATTATCTGACCAGCAGCTATCGGCTATTACTACAACGGGCCATATAACACCCGGTTTAATTCTTGAATTTATTGTGTTGCTGAATATACTTTTCCGCCCTATACGCCAACTGGCCGATAAGTTTAATACGCTGCAAATGGGTATGGTTGGCGCCGACCGCATTTTTAAAGTTTTAGATACCGATGAAGTAGCCGTTAATACCGGAACTTTAAAGCCTGCTCGTTTAGACGGTGAAATAGCCTTTAACCATGTTTGGTTTGCCTATAATGATGAAAACTGGGTTTTAAAGAATATAAATTTCCACGTAAAACCCGGCGAAACATTGGCTTTGGTGGGCGCTACCGGCGCGGGCAAATCATCAACCATAAATATTTTGAACCGCTTTTATGAAATTGGCAAAGGCGAAGTAGAAGTTGACGGGCATGATATACGTAAGTACGACGTTAATTACCTGCGCTCGCAAATTGCTACGGTTATACAGGATGTATTTTTATTTACCGATACCATTGCCAACAACATCAGCCTTAATAATGAACTGATAACCCGCGAACAAATTATTGCCGCTGCCAAAGATGTTGGTGCGCATGAATTTATTGAGCGCCTGCCCGGCGGGTACGATTATAATGTGATGGAACGTGGCGCCACGTTATCAGCCGGGCAGGCGCAGTTAATTTCGTTTATCCGCGCGCTGGTTTATAACCCGGCTATTTTAGTGCTGGATGAGGCTACCTCGTCGGTTGATACGGAAACCGAAGTATTGATACAAAATGCCATTAATAAACTGATGCAGGGGCGTACCGCTATTGTTATAGCCCACCGCCTGTCGACCATACAAAACGCGGATAAGATCATCGTGCTTGATCACGGCGAAATAAAAGAAACGGGAACACACCAGGAACTGCTGCGTATTGACGATGGCTACTACCGCAAATTATACGACCTGCAGTTTAACTCAACAGGGATAGCGAGGTAGGTTGTAAGTCAATGGTCATTAGTCATTGGGCATTAGACCTTTGGTTAAATCACTAATGACCATTGACCAATAAGCAGGTTAAATAATGTTAAACTCAACCTAAAACCCAATTAATAAAATATAAACTTTTACCTTTAGGTATGGTTTCTTAATTTCGCAAAAACTAATATGGCATGATAGAAGAATTTGAAGTAAGCGAATCGGCGCAAAAAACAAAGACCATTTACATATCTACCGTATTTGGCATAGCTATGGTATTGCTCATGATTGGTTTGTTGGGCCTTATACTGGTACATGCCAATAACCTTTCGCGTTATGTAAAAGAGAATATTGTGGTGAACGTTTTTGTTGACGATGCTGCTCACGAGGCTGATGTAAAGCAATTGCAAACGCAGCTGGAAGCTAATCCCGCGGTTAAGCAGGCCATATATGTAAGTAAAGAACTCGCTGCCCGCAACCTGCAAAAGGACTTGGGTGAAGATTTTGTGAAATTCCTGGGGTATAACCCATTATCGCAATCGCTTGATGTTTATTTAAATGCCGACTATGCCAACAATGCCGGCATATCGAAATTTAAAACAGAATTGTTAAAAAACCCATTGGTAAAAGAAGTTAAATACCAGCAATCATTGGTCGACCAAATGAACCAGAATTTAACTTCCATCAGTTTGGTTATCCTGGCCTTTGCCGGCATATTTGTGGTGGTATCGGTAGCGCTCATTAATAATACCATCAGGCTGGCTATATACTCGCAACGATTTTTGATCAAATCAATGCAACTGGTAGGCGCTACAAAGGCGTTTATCCGCAAGCCGTTCCTGCTATATGGTATGTGGCACGGGCTTTTAGGCGGATTAATTGCCGTTATCATCCTGGTAGGTACATTATACCTGGCTAACCTGGAAGTGCCCGACCTGGTTATACTGCAAAACAATGCCGAATTCGGATTGGTATTTCTATGCGTTGTGGGCCTGGGTATATTTATTTCGGCTTTCAGCACGTATCTTGCAGTAAATAAATTTTTACGTTTAAAAATATATGATCTTTATAGGTAAAAGGTAAAAGCAGAAAGGTAAAAGGTTGTTCGTTCAATACTTAAAAACAATTCACTCAGTCACTCAGTCACTCATTCAATAATTAAAACATAGATGGCAAAACCAGCACAGGCGGTTAAAACAACCGCGAAACCACAGGCAAAGGATACCAATACCCAGTCTGTAAAATTTATATTCGATAAAAGTAATTACCGCTGGCTCATCATTGCCATAGCCGTTGTGGCCTTTGGCTTTGTACTAATGGCCGGCACTACTGATATATACAGCACAACTAAAATAGTTATAGCGCCTGTAGTTGTTTTAGCAGGGTTCGGTATAGGGTTTTACGCCATATTGAAGAAACCGGAAGAGAAGTAGTTAATGGTTCATGGATAATAGTTCATAGCTATTATTGGCATACAATAACATTCCAACCTTTCAACTTTTAAACCTTACAACAATACCAATGAACATTATACAAGTCATCATCCTTGCTATTATTGAGGGGATAACCGAATTTTTACCTGTGTCGTCAACCGGGCACATGGTTATTGCCAGCTCGCTGATGGGTATAAGCAAGGACGAGTTTGTTAAACTGTTTGAAATTGTTATCCAATTGGGCGCTATCCTGGCGGTAGTGGTACTTTACTACAAACGTTTTCTTCGCTCTATTGATTTTTATGTAAAACTGGTTATCGGTGTTATACCGGCGGTGGTATTGGGGCTATTATTGAAAAAGAAAATAGACATTCTTTTAGAAAGTCCGCTGGTAGTTGCCATAGCCTTTGTTGCGGGAGGCATTATTTTATTATTTGTTGACGATTGGTTTAACAAACCCACTGTTAACGACGAGAAAGAGATCAACCATATTACCGCGCTTAAAATTGGTTTCTTCCAATGTTTGGCCATGATACCTGGCGTATCGCGGTCGGCGGCCTCAATAGTTGGCGGTATGTCGCAAAAGCTAAGCCGTAAAGCCGCGGCCGAATTCTCATTCTTTTTAGCCGTGCCCACCATGTTTGGCGCTACGCTAAAAGAGTTGTATGATTTTTACAAGCACGCTAATATTACCGCTGCCGACCTGCACCACGATGTTAAATACCTGTTAATAGGCAGCGTTATCGCTTTTATAGTAGCGTTAATGGCCATTAAGTCGTTCATTACTTTTTTAGAGCAAAAGGGTTTTAAAGTGTTTGGCTATTATCGCATTTTAGCAGGTATTGTTATTATTATATTGTACTATACAGGCAACGCCCTGCATACTGTTTAATACTTTTTTAAAATATATGAAAGAGCGGTAAGTTGTAAAACTTACCGCTCTTTTTATGCGTATAAACGGGCGTGTAACATTAATATGTTAAATAGTGTTAATTCAATAACAGGTTGCAATTAATATTACGGCACGGCGTTTGATAAAGGTTGTTCGATACATCGGATTAACGTAATGTGCTGATTAGATGTAAATTCTACAGCATATCTCTTCATATATATTGGTTTATAATTGGTTAGTTAGAGCTCCTGCCCATCAGGAGCTCTTCTTTTTTTAAGGCTTTTATATTTTTATCTATCCTGTTTTTCTCCACCTTATTTTTAGCCAGCTTTAAAGCAGTTTGCAAATGCTGCAACGCTTTTTCATTAGCTATCCCACTATACAAATACCCTAATAAGGAATGATATAAATGACTGCCCGTTAACTGCGTTAATTTTTCGGCTTCAATAATTGCTTTTTCTTTACCATCGGCTTTTGCTAAAGCGTAGGTGCGGTTCAGTGCCGCCATGGGCGAGTATTCCAGTATCAGTAATTTATTATAAAGCTGTAAAACATTTTCCCATTTTTCGTCGCTATCTGTTTTAATGGTATGCCAGTAAGCAATAGCCGATTCCAGGTGGTAACGGGTTAGCTGGTCGCCGCGCGATGCGCGTATCAGGTAATTTGTTCCCCTCGTTATCAATTCGTCGTTCCATAATGTGCTGTCCTGTTCATCATATAAAATCATATCGCCATTTTTATCTATTCTCGCCTCAAATCGCGAAGCATGAAAACACATCAGCGAGAACAGCGCGTTTACTACGGGCAGGTCTGTTGGTTTATTTTCTATCAAAAGATAAGTTAAACGCATGGCTTCCAGGCAAAGATCTTTGCGCAGGTTGGTGTTGCCGCTGATAGAATAATAGCCTTCATTAAATAAAAGATATAAAGTAAGCAGAACTGTTTCCAATCGCTTGTTTATTTCACCGGTATCCGGAAATTCAATTTTTACCTTATGCTGCCTCAGCTTTTCCTTCGCACGTAACAACCGCTTGTTAATGGTTTCCTTGTTTGATAAAAAGGCATCGGCAATTTCATCAATGCCAAACCCGCATAGGATGCGAAGCGCTAAGCCTACCTGTGCCTCAGCCGGGATCACAGGCTGGCAAATAGCAAACATCATTTGCAGTTGGCTGTCGTTAATGTTTTTTTCGGATAGGTCAATTTCAATTTCTTCGTACACAGAATGCTCAGCCTTAATAGTAGCCGAAACTTTTTGAGTGAAAATGGTGGTGTGCTTTAAATGATCTTTAGCCTTGTTTTTTGCTACGGTATAGAGCCAGGCGGTTGGGTTATGAGGCAACTTGTTTTGGCCCCATTTTTCTGTAGCAAGCAAAAAGGTATCACTTACAATATCCTCGGCAATTTGTATATGTTCAAAGCCAAATACTCCGGCCAGCACAGCTGTGAGCTTGCGATGTTCCGTGCGGAACAGGTCGGATATCAATTTATTGTCTTGCATAAAAAAGGCTCCCCATTTTATCGGAGAGCCTGGTTGTTTTTACATTTGTAAGATCTCGCGTACTTCAACATTACCGCCAACCGCCAATATTGGGCAGCCTTTTGCAATTTCGGCAGCTTCATCCAGCGATGCCGCTTTAATAATAGAGTAGCCGCCTATCAGTTCCTTAATCTCAACATAAGCACCATTGGTTATTACATTGTTGGGCTTTACTACTTTACCTGCGCTATCTAAGCGGTTACCCCTGTCGGCCAGTATGCTTTGGGCCGCAAGGCCGCCCATCCAATCCATCCATGGTTTTGAAATTTCTTTTAATTGCTCGGCAGTAAACTGCGTGTCAAAGTCGGCTTCACGCCTGTAGATCAATAAGAATTCGTTCATTTTCGTTGAGTTTTAATGGTTAAAAAACTAATGACGATCAGCTTTATAAAAACTGGACAAGCCTGCGCAGATATTTTTAAGTTATTAATTCTTCTCCAAATAATTTTTCAAACCTGTGCCCGTAATATAGGTCCATCCGCCTGCAAAGCTTGAACGTGCAAATGATGGGTTATTAGCAGGGAAAGTTTCTAAGCCCGCATGGGTTAGTTTCAACCTTGTTTTACCGCCATCGTCAAAAAGTTCGAATGTAACCAATGAATAACCCGGGAAATCTATATATCGCCAACTGTATGAAATTTTTTTGCCGGGTATTACCTCTTTAACAATACACTCATGCAAAAACGTTACGCCCTTATCTGTGCCCGAAAAATGGAAAGTAAAACCCACCTCCGGCTTAAAATCATCCACATCAAAATACCATTCCCTCATTTTGTTAACGTCAGTGAGGGCACTCCATACACTGGCTATTGGAGCATTATAGGTTTGTTCAATTACAAATGGCTCTGTGTTCATAACAGTAGTACGGATTTTAATAGAGGTTTTTAATTTAACAGCTTATCGATCTTATGCACAGTAAGGGGGTCGTGCGGGCGTAAACCATTGCCGTTTTCTGTTATGTCGCCATGTTTATTTATCATCATATAATAAGGAATACCGGTTATATTAAATCCTTTCACAATACCCATACTTTGCTGTTGGTCACAAAAATATTGGTTGCCTTCCAATTTCATATCGGCTAAATTCAATTTCCATGTATCTTTTGGCGAATTAAGACATACAAATACAAACGCCACATCTTTTCCTTTATACTTTTGTATCAGCTTTTCCGAAAAAGGGAGCTCGGCCTTACAGGGGCCGCACCAGGTTGCCCAAAAATCTACATAGATCACCTTACCCTTGTTCTGATTTTTTATTGAATCAAGAATGCTTTTTCCGGTTGTTCCGCTTGCGTTATTTAAGATCGCGTCAGAAGCTATCTTTGGGTTTGCCAGGTTCTTTTTAACTTCCGCGTAATATTTTAATAATGGTTGTTTTATAAACCCGGCCTGTATATCTGTATCAAATTTCTTTCTGAACTTGTCAAAATATTCGGCATTGCTTACCGTTAACTGAGAAAAAAATATATAACCGGTAAGTAATTGTTTTGCCAATAGGTTTTTGCGGAACTGTTTTGCAATTTCGGCCTTAGGATTAGTATGCGCTAACCATAAAATCAATTGGTAGCTTTCAGCATTCAACAGTTTAGCATTAAAAATCTCATCAATATCTTCATTTGAAACAGTATAGCCTTTTAAAACTGTAGGTACAAATTCCGGATTTTTCCTCCTGTTCATACCATTATAAAAAGCGTTGAAGTATAAAAGAGAAGTATAGTAATGAAGATTAATATAGTTTTTTTGTCCAGATTTTTACTTCATCATTTGGCTGGTATTTATCAATAAATTCCGAACGCTTTTTTAACATGTCTACCCGTGTGTTTTCGCATACTGCTCTAAAACTGGCGGTATCCATTGCCCTGAAATATAAAT
>Ga0206891_10052_pt1 | contig 37042 bp, 34 predicted proteins | sample Alteio_BWOrgHeat_55_FD_153246 | JGI IMG/M metagenome (GOLD analysis project Ga0206891, IMG submission 153246) | Enriched cells from forest soil in Barre Woods Harvard Forest LTER site, Petersham, Massachusetts, United States - Alteio_BWOrgHeat_Nextera7 ...
GAGATCGATCGCCATCTGCGCGATTTGCAATTTGGTCATCGGCTTATTGTTAAGCGTCGCCAACAAATTGATAAGCCCGACCATAAAACTGCCGGAACTCCCTAACCCCGATTGAGCCGGAAGGTTAGCCAAGGTCGACATATCAAGTGGGTGAGTGTGTTTAAAGGCTTCCAACGCCACGCGCAATGCCGGGTGTTTGATGTCACTTATATTCGCCACACGCTCTAACTGAGAATAAGCCAGAGTAAATTCATGGCTTTGGAAAGCGGGACGGCGCAAAGCATTGATGTAAATATAGCGGTTGATCGCCATGCCGAGAACGGCGGCTGGCTTATCCATAAAATATTCGGGATAGTCGGTGCCGCCGCCAAAGAAGCTGATCCTTAAAGGGGTCCGTACTGTAATATAGCCCATCGCGCAGTCCTGAAAATAAGGCGGAAGCCTTAAAGTTAATCGCCGGGAAAGATAGCCCTAACCCCCATCCTTGTCGATGATAAGTTACATAAAGCTGGCTTGAAAAGCGCCTATACCAGGCCCGAATTAGCAAACCAATCAATGGTTTGCTTTAGCCCCTCCCGCAAAGGGATGGGTTTGAAATCCGGCACGATGGTTTTGAGCTTATGAGTATCCAGACATTTGGACTTCGCGCCAACATAACGCGACGTGTCATACTGAATAAGGGCCGGATCATAGCCAACACAGGCGCAGATAGATTCCGCAAATTGCCGGATGGTAAACTCCTCACCCGCGCCAATATTGACCAGATCATTTTCCGTCTTGTCATTGACCCGAAAGGTTAAATCGATGAAATCGTCAACGAATACGAGTTCGCGTTTCTGGTAACCGTCGCCCCATAGCGTCACTGGCTCACCGAATTTCTTGCCGCGCAGAATCTTGCGGATCAGATCGAAAATAAAATGCATCTGGCGCGCATCGGTATGATAGCCGGGGCCGTAAAGCGTCGAGGGTATTAGGCATAGGTATCTCAGACCGTATTGCTTTGATAAAGCCAGCAACCCCGCATAGAGCATGCGTTTGGTCTGGGCATATGTGAACAGGCTGTCGATCGGCGTGCCCGTCATATAGTTTTCTTCAACCAGTGGCAGGTCGGGATCATAGGAACAGCTGGTGCCCATGCAAACCAGCTTGGCCTGCGGCTGATCTGCCTGCCACCAGGTTAGAACATTGGTATTGATCTGCTGATTAATGATCCATTGTTCGCCGGGATGGCGGAGGCAGAAATCACCAGCCTGCGTCCATGCCGCCAGATGAAAAATCTGGTCGTATTTCGTTGCTGAAAAGGCCTGCAGCGCATTTTGCTTCGTCAAATCGCATTTCTTGGAGCCAAGACGTTCAACCGCATGGCCTGCCTGCTCTAAACGAATGCAAAGAGCCGTGCCCATAAAGCCAGTCGCACCGGTGACAAGGATTTTCACGCGGCATCCTCCTTCGGATTGACCGGGAAATAAAACTCCACACCTGCATCCAGCAATTTCTTATTGTTTGCCAGAATTTCCTTCTTAAAATTCCACGCCAAAACATAATAAACGTCAGGTGGCGTTAGCCTATCATCTTCCATTACCACCGGAATATGCATGCCAGGCGAATAAAGCCCGTTCCGCAGCGTATTTTTCTCCACCAGATAATCGATATAGTTCGTGCCGACGCCAAAATAATTCAGCATCGTATTGCCTTTGACCGGCGCGCCCATGCCGTAGATCCGTTTGCCCTCGGCCTTTTTCTTGTTGAGATAAACCAGATTCTCCGCCTTCATCACTTCGATGCGGCGGGCAAATTCCTGATAGGTCTGGAAATCATTGACATGCGAGTCAGCTTCTTCCTTGCGCATTGCCTGCAGCTGGTCGGAAACAGGGCGCTTACCGCGATGACCGACATATCCGATGATCGAACCGCCATGAATGGGCGACAGGCTGGCATCAAACATTTCCAGCCCGTGACGGTTCAGTAATTTTTCGATGGTTTCCAGCGTGTAGTAAAGCAGATGTTCGTGATAAATCTGATCGAAAGCCAGATTTTCAATAATGCTTTTCATGTACAGGAACTGCACAACAAAAACGCCGTCTTCCTTCAGGCCGAATTTGATTGCCTCGCATACTGAATGCAGTTCCTCCAGATGAAAGAAAACGCCGGAAGCATTGAAGACATCAAATTGCTTGCCGATGCTTTGCATTGTTTCGAGGTTAAAGAACGCATTGAGCGTTTCAATTCCGGCATCGTTGGCGATTTTGGCCGTTGTCTTTGATGATTCAACACCGAGAACATCGTAGCCCAGTTCCTTGAAATGTTTTAGCTGCGTACCATCATTCGAGCCGATATCGAGGATCGATTTCTGCTTCGCACCTGTAAAAAATTTCCGGTCAACATCCTGCGCGACGCGGTGAAAATGCTGCGACAGTGATTTAGTGACGCCAGATAAATATGTGTGGTCACCAAACATGATTTCTTTTTTAACCGTAAAATCAAGCTGCGACGTATGGCAATCGTGACAGTACAGGAGCCGCAAAGGATAGAACGGTTCTTTGCCGACATCAGCCTTTTTCAGGAAATTATTGCACCAAGGCTGTTCGCCAAGGTCAACGGCGAGAGCAAGATTTTTGGAATCGCAAACGCGGCAAATCATCAGCAAGCCCTAGACATTCGCATAAACGGAATTACGCAACATGGTATAGCCGCGGATCAGCTCATCAATACCGGCATCCAGTGACCAGTCGGGTTTCCAGCCGGTTTTCTCGATCTTGTCGTTCGATACGATATAATCGCGCTTATCCGGATCTTCGCCGATTGGCGCTTCCAGATAAACAAAGCCGGGGACATGCTCCTTGATCTTGGCGCAAAGCTGCAGCTTGGACAGGTTGGCGGTAGAAAGCCCCAGATTATAAGCTTGGCCGACCATCTTGTCGTAATTATCCATGCCGTGGACAAAGGCCTTCACCACATCACGGATATGGATGTAGTTGCGGCGGAAATGGCCTTCGAAAATCACCACGGTGCGATCAGTTAGCGCGCGCCAGGTTATATCATTGACCAAAAGATCAAGCCGCATGCGCGGCGCCATACCAAATACAGTCGCCAGACGGAAAGAAATACCGCGACCACTTTCCAGTACGGCTTGTTCGGCTTCCATCTTTGATGTGCCGTAGAGCGAGATAGGGCGCAGCGGCGTTTCTTCGGTACAGAGAGCCTCTTTATCACCGATACCGTAGCCTGAATTGGTGGTCGGATAAATCAGGCGCTGATTTTTGCTGACTTTCTTTGCAATCATACGCACAGCGTCACTATTGATCGTCTGCGCGTTCAGCGGATCGCGCTTGCACAGGGGCGCGCCGACAAGAGCCGCCAAAGGAATGATGATATCAGCCTTGTTCATGAGGCTCTGAACCAGCGTCTCATCACGCACATCGCCTTTGACAGGCAGGAAGTGGGGATTGGCGCAGGAAAGCGCCAATGCCGTATCGCCGCGCTGGAACGTATCAAGCACCGTAACGGCATAACCTTTGTCTAAAAGCGCCGGAACGAGGATAGAGCCGATATAGCCGGCGCCGCCGGTAACCAGTACATTTTGTGGCATGAATGTCGTCCAAAAGATAAGAAGAACAGCCTGTTTCCAGGCCCTAAATAGTCTCAGCAGGGTTAGAATAACGCCGAAAGACTGGCAAGTCATTATTATCAGTTCTTGGCCTTAAAGGCGGTTACAGGGTCTGTAGCGACGCCTTGCCACCCTTGACCAATTGAACGCGGCCATACTTGTCAGAAAAACGCACAATATCGTCTTCGCCCAGATACTCACCCGACTGGACCTCGACCAGATGCAGGTCAACCTTGCCGGGGTTGCTGAGACGATGCTTGGAGCCTTTGGGAATAAAAACCGACTCATTTTCAAAAAGGCTTTTGGTGACGTCATCACATTCGACCAGAGCCGTTCCATCCACCACCACCCAATGTTCCGCGCGGTGGTGATGCATTTGCAGCGACAGCGCCTGCCCCGGCTTGACGACAATATGCTTGACCTGAAAACGGTCGCCAGCGGCAACGCCTTCATACGACCCCCATGGGCGCAGAACGCGGCGATGTGCCGTTGCTACGCTGTGTTTTTGCTCATCCAGCATCGCTACCAGTGGTTTAACATCCTGACTGCGGTCACGCGGCGCAACCAGAACGGCATCCTTGGTCGCCACCACCGTTACATTCTTCATACCGATAATTCCTATAACCGGACCTTCTGAACGCAGATAGGAATTATGCACATCAAGTGCCGTAACGGGTCCCTGCATTACATTGCCATCGGCGTCTTTTTCGCCCAGCTGCCACAGCGCCTGCCACGACCCAACATCACTCCACCCCATAGAACAAGGCACAACGACGCCTGCCTTGGTATTTTCCATTACCAGATAATCAAAAGAGATATTTCGCAGTTTTTCGTACGCTGCGCGTTCTAAAATCCGGCAACCAAGGTCCGTATGTGCAGCACTAAGGGCCGTGAAGCAAAGATCGATCTGGTCCGGCGCCAGTTGGCGGATTTCCTCGACCAGCACTTTCGGGTTGTACAGGAAAATGCCGCTGTTCCACAAAGCGCCTTGCGCCATCAAGGCTTCCGCCTTTTTTGCTTCAGGTTTTTCCACGAACTTGCAAATGGTCTCGACCTGATCCCAATCGGTAGCTTCGCCGCGTTCAATATAACCATAACCGCTTTCCGGATATTCCGGTTTGATGCCAAATAAAGCGATTCGTCCGGCAGCAGCAGCTGTAGCGGCCTTTTCCACTGCAGTAAAAAACGCGCCGGGATCCTTGATCACATGGTCGGAAGGAAGCAGCAGATGCAGAACATCTTCATCCTGTTCTGCCAGTGCCGCCGTCAGGGCCGCGCCCGCTGTGTTACGTCCGCAAGGCTCCAGTAAAACGGTGGTTCCTTCGGACGGATGCCGCGCCAGAATATCCAGAATAAAAAATTTGTGGTCTTCATTAGCAATCAGGGTTGGCGGCGCAAACAGGCCAGACTCGCCAAGCATTGCAACTGTGGTCGTTAATAATGAATAATCGCCGAATAAATGCGCGAACTGTTTGGGTTGATCCTGACGCGAGACGGGCCACAACCGCGTGCCCGAACCGCCAGACAGAATAATAGGGCGAATCTTCATCTGAGATAATTCCACTTTCAATGGCGCCATTTTGCCGCCACATAAAACAACTTGCCAGACAAAAGACAGGGCTGCAATAAAGGAACACCCCCATGAATTTACTGGCTGCCGGGCAACATTATGATCAATCTCCTCCTTATCTTTATTGGCGGCGGTACAGGTTCCGTCGCCCGCTACAGCATGATGAATCTGATCAGCCGCCAGACGGGGCCCGGCGCTTTCCCCTGGCATACGCTCGGCGTTAATATTCTGGGGGCTTTTGTTATAGGCATATTGATGGAAGTCTTGGCGCTTCGTTTGTCGATGCCGCAACCCTCGCGGCTACTGCTCGTGACCGGATTTCTCGGCGGTTTTACCACTTTCTCCGCCTTCTCGCTGGAGTCGGCTCTACTGCTGGAAAAAGGCGATTATATGAATATGGCAGCCTATATCGCGGCTTCAGTCATCGGCACCATTGTGGCCGTTTTTATTGGCAGTCAATTAATGAAAACGATTTTGTAATCAGGCCTGCACCGATTTGAAGAAAGCGGCAAGGCAAGCTGGCCCCATTTTGGCCAGATCAAAATCTTTGGGGTTTTCCAGACTGCGATTTATCAGCCCCGACATCAACGCCTGCAGGCTGACTGCCGCCAATTGCGGTGGCCAATGCGGCTGCAGCATTTTGCGTTTATGTGCCTGCGTAAACAAACGCTGGAACCGGTCCAGCATACGATTTTTACAATCGCGGCGACGGTCCATAATCGCGGCCATGTCCTCCACATATTCACAACGAAGCATCAAAATAGACACCACGCGCTGGCGGCGTTTATCCGTCACTATTAATTTTAGTGAATCGCAACATGCCTTTTGCAAATCGTCCAGGGGTGTGGCGCTGGCATTGGACGCCAGATGTTCCAGCACATCTTCCTGCGGCAGGAAAATGCGGTTCGACATCGCCTCGCAAATTTCGATTTTGTCGCGGAAATGCCAATAAACAGCGCCACGCGTGACTTTGGCCGCGCGGGCGATCTGTTCCAGTGAGGTGCGGGCAACGCCATGTTTATAAAATACCTTCTCCGCAGCGTTCAGCAATGCATTGCGGGTTTTTTCTGCCTCATCTTTGGTGCGTCGCGCCATGTTTTTTATATTCTTCTTTCCTGGAATCTTTTCCTGCTGCACTGCATTTTTCGGGTTGCATACATACAATCATGAATGTATACAGAAACGGTCCTTTTTGCCAATGAGTTTTTTCGTGCGTCTTCCCCTTCTTCTTTGCGCCGCATCCGCTGCGGCCCTTTTGACTGGCTGCGCGGTCGGGCCGAATTTCGAACGCCCCGCGACCCAGACGCCCGGACAATATGACAGTAGCGATTTACCCGCCGGTACAACAGCCACAGCCAATCCGAACGGCACCCCACAGGCATTTGCGGCAGGTCAGGATATCCCGGCTGAATGGTGGGTGCTGTTTCATTCCGAGCCGCTTAACGCCCTTATCAAACAGGCGCTGAAAGCCAATCCGGACCTGCAGGCTGCCGAGGCAGCATTACGTGAAGCGCAGGAAAACGAAGCCGCTGGCTCCAGCATCCTCTTCCCCGAAGTTGACGGCGGCTTCAGCACCATACGCCAGAAAACATCTTCCGCTGCTGCAGGGGGACGGGCGCCTTCCTCGCTTTATACCTTACATACGGCACAGGTTAGTGTTTCCTACGGGATCGATTTATTTGGCGGTTCGCGCCGCGCTGTTGAAGAACTGGCTGCCGCTACGGATTTTCAACGTTTTCAGCTGGAAGCGGCTTATCTGAGCCTGACAGCCAATGTTGTTGCAACGGCAGTGCAGGAAGCCTCGCTCCGCGGCCAGATCGAAGCTACGAAACAAATCCTTGATCAGGAAGACAGACAAATAGACGTCACGCAAAAACAGCTGGAACTAGGCGCCATCAACAAGGCTCCGGTTCTTGCACTGCAGGCCACGCGCGAACAAACCCGCGCGACACTGCCTGCGCTGGACAAACAACTGTCGCAAACGCGGCATCTGCTGTCGGTTCTGATTGGTCAATTACCCAGCAATGCGCCGGAAGCGACCTTTACCCTCGACAGCATGCAATTGCCGGAAACATTGCCCGTCACGTTACCGTCAAAACTGGTTGAACAGCGTCCTGATATTCGCGCCGCCGAAGCTAACCTGCATGCCGCCAGTGCCGCGATTGGCGTGGCGGAAGCCGCCCGTTTGCCGCAAATTACCTTGAGCGCAGATGTCGGCTCACAAGCCCTCAGTCTTGGTAAGCTCTTCACACCGGGTATGGGAATCTGGGATGCCGGTTTCAACGTGGCACAGACCCTATTTGACGCTGGCAGGCTGGGTCATCAACAAGGCTCCGCCGAAGCCGCGTTCGACGTGGCTGCCGCGCAATATCGTAAAACCGTCCTGACCGCCTTTGAAGATGTAGCCGATGTGCTGCGCGCGCTGCAAGCCGATGCGGACGCCCTGAAAGCCCGCGTAGATGCGGAAAATGTCGCACATGACAGCCTTGATTTATTCCAGCAGCAATATAACGCCGGGAATGCCAGCTATCTGGAAGTTCTGTCGGCCGAGCAGACGGAACAGCAAACCAAGCTGGCGGTCGTACAGGCCGAAGCCCAGCGTTATGCCGATACTGCCGCCCTGTTTCAGGCTTTGGGCGGCGGCTGGTGGAACCGCACCAGTGACACAACAGATGTAAGCAGCGCGGAAGATAAATCGCAACCGGCTGCAGGACCGAACGGAGATAAACATGACTAAACGTATGATTTTGATGTTGCTGGCCCTTACCCTCGTTCTGGGCGGCATCTTCGGTTTCAAGATATTTCAGGGCATGATGATCAAGAAATATATGGCTGCCGCCGGTGCGCCTGCGCAAACCATATCGACTATTAAAGCCGCGACGCAGGAATGGCAGTCGCATCTTGATGCTGTGGGCAGCATCCATGCTATCAACGGCGCTGACCTGTCATCTGAAATCGCCGGCATCATCGAAACCATCGATTTCGAGTCCGGCGCTGAAGCCAAAGAAGGCCAGATACTGGCGCATTTACGTGCCGAAGACGACATAGCCAAACTGAATGCCTTGCAAGCAGTGGCGAAACTGGCGGAACTGACATTCGAGCGCGATCAAAAGCAGTTGAAAGCACAGGCCGTCAGTCAGGCCGTCGTTGATACCGATATCGCCAACCTTGCCAATGCCGGAGCACAAGTCGCACAGCAGCAAGCCATCGTCGATAAGAAAACCATCCGCGCTCCGTTTAATGGCAGGCTGGGCATCCGCCAGATTAATCTGGGGCAATATCTCAATCCCGGCACACCGATTGTAACGCTGCAGCAGATGGACCCGATCTATATCGATTTCACTTTGCCGGAACAGGCGTTGTCGCAAATCGAAGTAGGGCAGAAGGCCGTCGCCCGCCTCGATAATGACGAGAAGCAGTCGTTCGAAGGCAAGATTACGGCGATCAATTCCAAGGTCGATGAGGCCACGCGCAATATTCAGGTGCGCGCAACCTTCAAGAATCCGGATGAAAAGCTTCTGCCCGGTATGTTCGCCAATGTGGCGCTGGATATAGGCGCGCCGCAGAAAAACGTTACCCTGCCACAAACCGCCATTACTTTTAATCCTTATGGCAGTACGATTTATGTGGTCGATAACACCGACCCTGCCAAGCCAGTAGCGAAGCAGACTTTCGTAACCACCGGCGCCGTACGCGGCGACCAGATTGTTATTCTGACCGGCGTCAAGGAAGGCGACGAAGTTGTCACCGCCGGTCAATTAAAATTGCGCAACGGCGCACCCATCAAAGTGAATAACGAAATTCAGCCAAGCAACGATCCTAACCCGAAACCAGCGGATCAATAAGCAAGGGATCAGGTTAAAGCCATGAACTTTACAGATATCTTTATTCGCCGCCCGGTTCTGGCGACCGTTATCAGCCTGATGATCCTTGTCGTTGGCCTGAAAGCCTTTTCGACATTGCCGATTTTGCAATTCCCGCGCACGGAAAATGCGGTTGTTACCGTCAGCACTACTTATTACGGCGCGAATTCGGATGTTGTCGCAGGCTTCATCACTACACCGCTGGAAAACGCTATCGCACAGGCCAATGGCATCGATTATATGTCGTCGACCAGCACCAACGGCGTCAGCACGATCTCGGTCTATCTTCGCCTGAACTATGATTCCGACAAAGCGCTGACCGAAATTCATACCAAGATCACTTCCGTTCTCAACCAGCTGCCGCCGCAGGCGCAGCAACCTGTTATGAGCATTCAGATCGGCCAGACCATTGACGCCATGTATATCGGCTTCAAGAGTGACGTGCTGCCGCAGAACAATATCACTGACTACCTGTTGCGCGTCGTGCAACCACGGGTGCAAGCTGTCGAAGGCGTGCAGACCGCCGAAATTATCGGCGCGCAGAATTTCGCGCTCCGCGCCTGGCTGAACCCCGAGAAACTCGCCGCTTATGGCCTGACTGCCGCCGACATCAGCAATGCACTGGCGAAGAACAATTACATCTCCGGTCTTGGCCAAACCAAAGGCCAGATGGTGCAGTTCAACCTGAATGCCTCGACCGACCTGCATTCGCTGGAAGAATTCCGCAACTTGATCGTCAAGCAGGCCGGCGGCATTGTTGTGCGCTTGCAGGATGTAGCCAACGTCACGCTCGGTTCCGACGATTACGAAACCCATGTCGGTTTCGATGGCAAGCAGGCAGTCTATGTCGGCATTCAGGTAGCGCCGGACGCCAACCTGCTCGACGTCATGAAAAAAGTGCGCGCGATTTTGCCGGATATCCAGTCGCAATTGCCGCAAGGGTTACAGGGCGAAATTATTTATGACTCGACCGATTTCGTCGCGAGTTCCATCAACGAAGTGGAAAATACACTGGTCGAGGCGATGATCATCGTCGCCCTTGTTGTCTTCGCGTTCCTCGGCTCTACGCGTTCGGTGGTTATTCCGATTATTGCCATTCCGCTGTCGCTGATCGGCGCGTTTATCTTCATGCTGGCGCTGAATTTCTCAATCAATCTGCTGACTTTGCTTGCTCTTGTTCTTGGCATCGGCCTTGTGGTGGATGACGCGATCATCGTGGTTGAAAACGTCAATCGCCATATCGAAGAAGGCATGAAACCGATGGATGCAGCCTTGCAGGCGGCGCATGAACTCGGCGGGCCCATCATTGCCATGACAATCGTCCTGATCGCAGTCTATGTACCGATCGGTTTTCAGGGCGGCCTGACTGGCGCTCTGTTCACAGAATTTGCCTTTACCCTGGTCGGCGCCGTGACTATCTCTGCCGTCGTCGCCCTGACCCTGTCGCCCATGATGTGCGGACGCTTCTTCAAGCCCCATACCGACAAAAAAGGCTGGGAAGACCGGCTGGTTGCCGCCATTGATAAGCGTTTTGATAAACTTCGCCACGGTTACGAACGCCGCCTGCGCGGCAGCCTGAGTTATATTCCTGTCACGATGGTTTTTGCTGCAATCATCCTTGGCAGCATTTACTTTCTCTATTCCTTCTCCAAAACCGAGCTTGCGCCGCAAGAAGATCAAGGCATCATCATCGCCCTGCACACCAGCGCGCCAGATTCGACACTGCAGCAACGCCAGCTCTATTCGAAAAAAATCTTCGACATCATCAATGCTTATCCGGAAACCGGCCATGTGTTCCAGATCGACGCTGGCGGCCGCTTTATCGCGGGTCAGCGCCTGACCCCTTGGAATGAACGCAAGCGCACGACCAACGACCTGCAGCCGATATTGCAAAATGACCTCGGCAGCGTTTCCGGTCTGCGTACCGCCGTGTTCCAGCCGCCGCCTCTGCCCGGCAGCCGCGGCTTGCCAATTCAGTTCGTTATCACCACGACGCAGCCATTCTCGCTACTCAGCGACGTTGCGAACGATTTCATGCAGGAAGCGCAAAAGAGCGGGAAGTTCATTTTCCTCGATACCGATCTGAAGATCGATTTGCCGCAATCAACCGTGGACATTAACCGCGACAAGGCCGCGCAATTCGGCCTGACGATGAATGATGTCGGCAGCAGCCTGTCATCCATGCTGGGCGGCGGCTATGTCAATTATTTCAGCCTCGGCGGACGTTCTTACAAAGTTATCCCTCAGGTGGAGCAGCAATCGCGCCTCAATACCGACCAGCTGAATAATTATTATATTCACACGGCAAATGGTACGGCAGTCGCGCTGGCCACAGTAGCCGATATCAAGACCACAACAGTGCCGGAATCGCTCAATCACTTCCAGCAGCTGAACTCCGCCACCATTTCCGGCGTTGCTTTCCCGGGCGTCGCGACGGGCGAAGCGCTGGGCTACATGCGGGACCTTGCCGCTAAAACACTGCCTTCAGGTTACAGTGTCGATTATGCAGGCCAATCACGCCAGTTCGCGCAGGAATCAAGTGGCTTCGTGATGACTTTCGTTTTCGCGCTGATCATTATCTTCCTGACTTTGGCGGCGCAATTTGAAAGCTTCCGCGATCCGCTGATAATTCTAATTTCAGTACCGATGTCGATTGCCGGAGCCCTGATCTTTATCTGCATCGGCATGGGGGGCGCCAGCATCAATATCTATACGCAGGTGGGTCTCGTCACGCTGATGGGCCTGATCAGTAAACACGGCATTCTCATCACCGAATTTGCCAACAACCTTCAACATGAAGGCCGGAGCAAGAAAGACGCGATTGTCGAAGCCGCCGCTATTCGTCTTCGCCCGATTCTGATGACAACTGCCGCCATGGTGCTCGGCGTTATTCCTCTTATCACGGCATCGGGTGCGGGCGCTTTGTCACGCTACAATATGGGTCTTGTGATCGCCTCGGGCCTTGCGATTGGCACACTCTTTACCTTGTTCGTTGTGCCCGCGGTTTACATGATCCTGGCCGAAGATCACCATGACAAAAAGCCTGAAAACGCCTGATAAACAAGGCGAAAGTAAAGACAGGCTTGCCCTGCCTATGCTTTAATTCGTATAGCTGAAATGTTTCAAGCCTGCGAATTAAAGCGGATCAGATTTATGTCGATGATACATATTTTTAAGAGAGCGGCTTTCGTAGCAGCCGCATGTTCAGCGTTTGTAAGCGGTCCTTCTTTTGCTCTGCCAACAATCGCTCATGAAACACCGAGACAAACTGCCAATAGAAATTTTGCGATCCGCGTTTTATTTCCTGCAGATGCTACAACCGCGGCAACGAAAAATAGCTGCTACAGACTTCAGCACCAGCCACAAAAAGAAGCCTGCCTTACCCAGGACGTTATCTCGCTGAGCACCAAAGAGAGCATTGTCTGCATCCGTTATGTTTTAAGATATCCCGGCCCGCCACAAAGACTCTCGAAAGAGGATGCTTTCTGTTTCGATATGGCTAATCGACGCACGCACTACACATTTCCATCTTATCTTCTTCACTCTCTTAAGACTCCGCTAACCATGCATTCCTGAAAGGCTCGCGGGATCAAGGATATAGTGATTATTAACTTTTTAGATAAATAATAGGCTTATTCGACACGAATATTTTTAAAAGCCATTTATAAAAAGGGGATTGACCTATGACTTTATCCAAAGAATCCGTTGCCACTGTCAGCGACCTGATCGAAAACAAACTGGCTATCATGACCATCGATGATCGCGACGATCTGCGCGAAATGGTCGCCCTGAAACGCGCCCTGATAGAGCTGCGCGGCATGCCCGAAGATGACACGGTGAAATCCTTCAGCGATATTCCGCGCCGGGGCCGCCGCCGTAAAATCAGCGATATGATGGCTGAAGGCGACCGCGCCTGAGATAAGCGGAATTACACTTGAAGTTGTGATGGTTTCCTGATGTCATCCAGACATGATGAAATCCGCCCTTCTCAGCGTGGCCTTAGCCTTTTTAGCCTTTACGATCCCCCTGCCCGTCGCCGCCGCAAACGGCGAACAGGGGAAAACTTTTGAACTAACACCTGAGCAGGCAGAAGCGGAATGCGCGTCTTATCCGACTGTGCCCGTGAATGTCACGCCGGTTTTTGATGAACCACACTATGATTACACAACCAATATCGCCAACCTGCAGGGCCTGGCACAAGATACGCGGCATACTGTCCATGGCAGTCATCGCGGCCTTGTCCTTGGCCTGACCCGTTACAATCCGGTTCTGGAATTCCGCGTACCGATGCGCCGCCTGACCTTTCCCGATGGGCTTACCTGCGCGCATGTCGATCATGTCGATGTGACGATCGGCTACCGCGACGTTGTGGTGCTGATCCCCAAGGAAGTGCCGCAGGGCAGCTGCGGTTTTAAAGAAGTCATGTTCCATGAGCAAAAGCACATCGCCGTTAACCGCGCGATTCTGGATGAATATTCGCCGCTGATTACTAAAAAGCTGCAAGATTATTTAAGGCTCAACGGCGTGTTCCGCGAGCCTAACCCCGATTACGCCGTGTCGCTGCTCAATCAAAAACTAAATGCCATATTGCATGATATGGCGGACCAGATCGTCACGGAAAACAGCCGCCGCCAACAACTGGTTGACAGCCCTGAGGAATATCGCCGCGTTAGCGCAACCTGTAACGGTCAGCTTATTGATGCGGCGACGCAATATTATCGTGGCGGGAAGTGATCCAGCCCAAAGCGACTAATACTTCCTGTACGGCATCGTCCCAGTCGAAATGGCCGCGAATAAGTACCGTCGCCTGCGCGGCTTTTTGCCGCCAGATTTCCTTTTCAAAGTAACTACGACGCATGCACTGGCGCAGTGACCCTATATCAGGTTGCGCCCATTGGCCGTAGCCTTCGCCGGCATACAGGTCCTTGAAGAAATAATCAAAATCGCAGTCAACGATATCTTCCATTGTGTAGTCTACATGTTGGTACAGCCCATCAATCGAACGTAAATATTCCGTCTGCCCACTATAATTTGTCGTAATCACGGGCAACCCGCAGGACAGCGCCTCAAGACAAGGCAGGCCAAAGCCCTCGGCCCGAGACGGAAAAACAAAGGCATCGGCCTTGTTATAAAGCAACGCCATATCGCTGTCGCTGTAAGTACCGTCAAAAATCTTGATGCGATTATCCGCATCTGTTTTTGCGCGAAGCTGCACCATACGTTCCGGAAAAGACGGAAAGTCAGCCTTTAGCCATAAGGCAATGTCAGGATAATCCGCCTGCAAAAATTCAGTCTGGAAAGCATCGACCAATTCATCAATGCCTTTACGTTTTTCATATTTGGCTACAGAGAGAAAAATAAAATTCTTCTGCCGGGGCAAATGTTGCGGCGCATAAAGTTTCGTATCTACGCCTTCCGGTACTACTGTTATCAAATCCTGTGACAGGCCGTTTGTAATCAACACATCGCGACCCCATGCGCTCGGCGTCCAGACAGCATCATAGCAACGGATCAACTGCATTAGTTTGGTGGGTATGCGCGTCGATTCAAAAACACACCATAATATCTTTTTTCCCTTTATCATTTCCAACAATTTGGGATCGTGAGTAACAAAAAACAGCGCTATATCATCGGCACGGCCGCCAACAATTGCTTCAGCCAACGCCTGTTTGTTATCCAAATCGACATGATGCACACTCAAACCGTCACCGACGTAGTTCTGCAAATTATCGTAAACGTAACGCGCATGACGCCCGACACCTGACATTGTGAAACGGCAGAACATATTAATACGCATTGGCGTTCCCTTGCTTTCCGGCAATTTGCCCCGACATGCTTAGCGGCCATAAATCGGACTGCCGCGCCATGCTTTGATAAAGCTTTCTCCGCGCGCTGGTTTTGCGCCAGTAAAGCCCGATGCTGCGCGACGGCGCGGGAGTCTGAAACGGAATATAACGCACGAGCGGATCTTGTTTAATCGCCAGCTGCGGCATAAGGGTAATCGCATTACTGGCCGCCACCATATGACGCAAGGTTTCAAGGCTGGTAGCGCGGAAATTCTGCGCTTCACCCGCGCCGATAGAACGGCATACCTGCAACGCCTGATCACGCAGGCAATGCCCTTCGTCCAGCAATAATAGATTCATATTTTCCAACGCCGAAGGCGCAATATCTTTCTGTTTCGCCAAAGCATGCCCTGCCGGTACCGCAAGGTAAAAATCTTCCTGAAACAGGGACAGAACTTCCAGCTGATCATTCTCAACCGGCATTGCCAGTAAGGCGCAATCCAGTTGGCCCTTTTCCAGCTGCGTTAGCAGGTTCGCGGTTTTGTCTTCAGTCAGAAGCAGATTTAGCGCCGGAAAATATTTTTTGATTTTTGGCACTAGGCTCGGCAGCAGGTAAGGCGCAAGTGTCGGAAAAACACCGAGCCGCAAATCTCCCGCCATCGGGTCGCTGCCGTTTTTGGCGCTGCTGCGGATTTGCTCAACCTCCTGTAAAATACGGCGTGCGCGTTGCGCGATATCAAGCCCCAAGATCGTCGGCATGATTTTCTTGTTGGTGCGTTCGAACAACTGCGCTCCGATCTCGTCCTCCAGTTTTTTCAGCTGCATGGAAAGCGTCGGCTGGCTGACATGGCAGGCTTCAGCCGCCCTGCCAAAATGCAGATGGTCAGCCACCGCCACCAGATATTGCAGTTCCCGCAGATTCATACATAGACAATATCTATTATAAATATAAAAACAATAGATTATGCGATCTGAAGCTTTTGGAGTACAAAGGCATCCACAAGTCAAACCCCTAAAGGAGAATAACATGCTCGGCGTTGGCCAAAAATTTCCCGCTTTCAATCTGCAAGCGACTATTTCCACCGACATCAAAACCGCGTTCACCAACATCCATCAGGACACCTATAAAGGTAAGTGGCTGGTCGTATTCTTCTGGCCGAAGGACTTTACCTTCGTCTGTCCCACCGAAATCGCCGAATTCGGCAAGCTGAACAAGGAATTTAAGGACCGCGATGCGCAGGTTCTGGGCGCCAGCACCGACTCCGAATTCGTGCATCTGGCCTGGCGTCAGCATCATGCCGATCTGAAAGATCTGCCCTTCCCCATGCTGGCCGACATCAAGCGTGAGCTGACGACGGCGCTCGGCGTTCTCGACCCTGCGGAAGGCGTAGCGCAACGCGCAACCTATATCGTTGACCCCCAAGGCATCATCCGCTTTGCCATGGTCACCGACCTAAATGTCGGCCGCAACGTGAAGGAAGCTATCCGCGTTCTCGACGCGCTGCAAACTGATGAACTCTGCCCCTGCAACTGGCAGAAGGGTCAGGACACGCTGAAGGTCGCGTAAGTTTTTCCTCTCCCCTTGCGGGAGAAGAAGCAAAAACTTGGATTTAGCTTTAGCTAAATCCTTAGTTTTCGCAGGTGAGGGGGGTTCTTGCTGAGAGAGCCCTCCCCTATCCCTCCCGCAAGGGGAGGGGGACTACGGTGCCAGCGGCGCCTCATTCACACAAAAGGAATTCGCCATGACCATAGAAACGCTGAAAGATCAATGGGGCGATTACGCTAAAGATATCCGCCTTAACATCGGCACCGTACTCTCCACCGACGGTGCTCCGGATTTAACAGCGACACAAATCTTTGGGATCGCGCTGGCATCCGCTTATGCAACGCGCTCCGCCCCTGTCATTGAGGCTATTCAAACTGAGGCTGGTGATGTGCTGCCGGAAGCCGAACGCATAGCAGCCAAAGCTGCAGCCACCATTATGGCAATGAACAATGTCTATTACCGCTTCGCGCATCTGGTCAGCGACAAGGAATATGCCAATCTTCCCGCAAAACTTCGAATGAATGTGATCGGCAGCCCCGGCATTGCCAAGGTAGATTTTGAGCTTTATTCGCTAGCGGTATCAGCCATCAATGGCTGTGGCATGTGCATGGATGCACACGTCCATGAAGTGACCAAAGCAGGCGTTACAAAGATCGGCGTGCAATCCGCGATCCGTATCGCTTCGGTTATCAATGCGGCGGCGCAAGCGGAAGCCATCAAGGCACTGTAAGGTTCGGATCAAAGAACAAATACTGCGCTCTGAACGCAACCTTTTTCCTAGTGAGCCGGAGCAGTGCAAGTCACGCTGTTGCCACTGCCACCAGAAGTATCAATGACACTGAAAGCGCTGGGATTTACGTGTGTTGGATCCGAGGGAGAAATAATAGCCGCACACGAACCTAAGCTTGGGTTAATCAGTCCACTTGAACTACCACTCCAATTGCACATCCACACATAGTTGGAGCCTTGTCTCTTCGGCGTAGAAGCCATCCCATTATTTGTTACGCCGCTCAGTGAGCAAAGATTATTAGTCGGCGCACTGGAGGTAGCAACACCTGCTGCCGATCCACAAGTGGCATTTGGTACGCAGCCCATTGGGCTAACATTATTAACATACGAGCAAGTGCCGCCGCAGGGATTCCATCCACCACCGCCACCGCCAAAACAACCACCGCCTTGTGCTGAAACAAAGCTAAGTTGTCCGGGGAATTGGCCGGCAGGGCAGGCTGAGGATGAACATCTCAACAGAATACCGGATTGGCTAGTTGCTGGATCGGTATAAGGAGAAGTCCACTTACATAACGGGTTATCGGTAGGATCCGCTTCCTGCTCGTTGCAGTCCCATTGATAGGTTACGATTGGAAGGGGGCTCGCGAGAACATTTCCACTCCAGCTATAGCCACCGAAAGAAGGATCAAAGTAAGTGTCACCCTCATTAAGCGACACATGCTTCTGAGCAACATCGATATCACCATCAGGCGCCTGCTTGAGGAAATGTCTTACAAAGTTACACGTACCGCAAGCAGCTGTTGCCGCACAGGCCTCAGTTTGTCCGGCGCAATAGCTGACATTTACGTCGGTACCGTCAGAACGGGTACAACTGGTTGGCGATAAAGTGCTCGCCGCCGTTCCGCATGCCGTAGGACAAGCATTAAAGCTTGCCGTGTAGGTATAGGTTGGGCCACTGCAAGTTCCGGAAGTCCAACCGGTAGCCGTCTGGAAGCCTTTAAACGCCACACTATTGACAAGCCAGCCGCTGCTGTCGCATTTATTATTGACACTTGATAAAGTACTGCATGTTGGATTTACAGTTATGGACTGCCCAGTCGCACCACTAGGCAGTGTAACAGTGCAGGTTCCGCCGGTTGATTTCAGGCAGTAATCCCCAGAGGCGCAAGTAACGGCGGGCGCAAGTGTCGAACAATTCTGCGTAGCCGCAGGAATGGCTACGGTGCTCTGTTGCACATTGGGGTAAGAACCATTTTTCAAAGTATTATAAAGGCTGATCATATCCACGCCTGGACCACCGGTCGTAGGGCGATCGCAAGTCCAGGAATAACTGCCGTCAGGGTTCGAGGCTACGCCCGAAGCATTGCCAGCCGTGCAGAGATTATCCGTTGGTGAACTTGATACCGTTGTGCCGGCTGTAGAACCGCAAGTAGGGTTCGGCACACATAAGGTCGCATGGGTGATGGCGCTGAGCGTGCTGCCCGTCAATGTCTGGAATGTGACATCCGTCAGACCTTGATTGGTGTCGCAACTGGTTGGCTGTGCGGTCGCCGTGCAAGAAGCATTCTTGCTGCCTGTACCTATGCCTTTACAATTCCAGGTCCATGGGCCGGAGCCACTGATGTCATTGCCATAGGTACCAGAGCTACAGAATCCACTGGACGGCGCTTGCGTTTGAGGCATTGCAGCTGTACCGCAGGCTCCGTCAGCAGGGGTAACGGATGCGTTACAGGTTGCGGACGAAACCCCGCTTCTGCTGCAAGTCCAATTCCAGGATGTCGGCGGCGTGCCTACAGCATTGACCACGGAGGCTGTGTCACCTGTGTTGCAGAGGTAGGGCGCGACGGGCGCGCTGGATACCTGCGTGCCATTGGCACTACCGCATGGCGGGCGTGAATTGGCCGAGCATGAAACAATGTGAGGGTTATTATCGTCGCGGTAAACATCGCAAGTCCAGCGCCAAGGCCCGGTGGCAAAATTCATATTATCGGCGCTGGCAAATGCGCCACCGCCGCAGAAACTATTATGGACAGGATCAACCGTAAAAAGCGATTGCGGTGAAGCCGACAGATCATTTTGTCCGTTAAGCGCACCGCATTGGGCACCACCTGAGGATGAGCTACTGGATGGTGAACCGCCGGAAGGGCTACCGGAACTGCCGCCAGAAGAACCACCACCTGAGGAACTGCTGCCACCAGCATGGGTCGTATAGGTGGTCGTGCCCGCCGTCCAAGGCGTTGCGGAACCGTTATCCTGCGCTGCCGTCGCCGTAAATTTCCTGGTCGCTACCGTTACCCAACTGGCACCATTGCCACCTGGATTATAGGTGAAGTCCACGGTCTGGGTTAATTCTATACCATTTGTTCCTTGCGTGTAGTGCTTGCCGTCTTTGCCTTCATCAGCGGGAGTAGGATTGGTAAGCCCACTTCCCCACCGGAAATAAGTTTGCTCCTCAACATTAACAAAGCGGTTATCGCCGCCGCCACTCAGTGTTAAAGATACTGCAGGCGTTGGGTTGGGTACACCGACGCCAGGTATAAGACCGTTCATTGTTGAGGGAGGCAAGGCAGGCACGACAAGTGGGCTGCCATTGGCAACCGTTTGGGGGCGCGAACAAGCATGCAGCGGGAATGGCGGATGTGCAACAAAAGCTGCCCATTCCGGCGGAGAACTAAATGGCCCGAAGTAAGAACTTACCAGGGTGGTATTATCGGTAAAACGACAAGTGCCATCTAAATCGAGCGCACCTATGGCATCGCCGGGATTGCTTTGGACGGCCAAATAACGCGTCCTGTCATTGGCAACAAGACCATTGGTAACCAAACAAGGCGGCATGCCGTTGGGACTGGTGCCGGAAATATTACATTCGTTACTAGGGGAAGCGGAGCCGGTATGTGGCGCCATGAAAAGCGAAGCGCAAAGGGTCAAAGCCAAAAGAAGATGCGATTTTTTCATGACCTATCCTTTGTTTGCTGCACTCAACAGGTGGTCGGGAACCATTGTACATAATACGAAATTGCAGCTAATAAATTATTAAATAGTGAATAATGACCCTTTAGGCCTAAATCAGGTCATATTTTAGGTAAGTAGATTCTGAGTGCGCTGCAACAGAGCCCCTGCTCTTACAATTCAAGCCATACTTAGATTTCAATGCTACCAACGATAATCATCGGGTGGCTGTGCTACGCATAGATGAGCATCGGGCCGACGCTCTGCAAAGGCATTGCCGCTAACAACACTCATTCTAAATACTTACGGGCAGATAGGCGTTATATTATCGAGCTCAACACCTGCGCCAGGGAAAGCCGTGTTGCTGTTTGAGTCATAATAAGCGCCCATCGTTACCTGACAGTTGCCGTCATAATCCAATGTCGTCGTAACTTTTTTGTCGCTATTGTAAGGCGACGGCGAGTATGAGCTATTAAACGGAACACCCTTGGTTAACATTGGATTCCAGATGCCTGTCATAGCGCTCCCATTGTCAGGGTTACCGGGAGCATTCAATATTGATTTCAATTGCATCGTAAAAGATTCCCCAGCTGATAACCCTCCCGGTACAAGACTACAAATATCGTTTATTTGCAAAGTGGCCGGAAGTCGCGTCGACGGATTCATGTTACAACGGGCCGCACCCCAACATGATATAGTTGCATCATAATATACGAAATAGTTGCCGGTATAGGCATGTATGTTCGGATAAGTAGGGTAAGTTCCTGTGTTTGGATCCCAGACGGACGGCGGATTGCCCGCCGTATAAGGTGTGGTATTGTCATAAGTGAAAGCAACTGGCGTACATAAGCAAGTTTTGCCCGGCGTCGACAGATTCGACAACTTCATGCCTACCTTATGCTGATTTGTACCATTCGTACGTGTCGGCGTTATGGTTGCGTAGACACTGCAATAAGGATCGATTGGATTCAGTTGGGCATCATGGTCATAGCCATAATAGATATCAATCGTTGTGCTCTTGGAACCTGGCGCCGTATAAGTTTGATGTGACTGCACACCTTGTACAAAGTTCCAACTTCTCAGAACACCGCCCCACGAACTGGATTTATTATCGGTCGTGACGACAAAAGCATGGCCACTCGTGAAGGCTGTGCCATTCGCAGACAATGTGTTGCAGACATTCAAAGTAGGGGTGGAGATCGTGTAATAATCATCAACCGGCCCTACCCGGTAACTGTCACCAAGATTAATCGCCGCACCTGAAACAGGCACACAGATGGGGCCAGGGTCCAGTTGCGCAACGCAGCTAACGGGATTGCCGCCATTCTGTCCTGCGCAAGACCATGTCCAGGGTCCTGAGCCACTTATATCATTGTTATAGCTGGTGCCATTGCAGAGATTGGTTCCCGGTTGCGCATTGAATGATTGGTCGTTGGAACTGCCGCACTGCCCATCTACCGGCGAGGTCGAATTTGACTGAGCACCGCAGAATGCGTCGGTGCCATTACAACTCCATGTCCACGCGCCTTCCTGCGTAGGAGGGTTGTTTACCTGGAAATTACTGACGCCGCCCGCAGCGCAGAGGTTAGAGTCGTTATTAAGTAAATTGTTCAGTGTCGCGCCATCATCACTGCCACATTGGCCAGTTACCGAAACGTAATCTGCCGTACAGGTATCATCAGTATGGCCTGCGCCGGATCCTTGACAGGTCCACTTCCATACATTGGTGCTTGGGTTATAAAAACCGGTAACCGTGCCTTTGGCGCAAGCGCCATTCGCGGGCTTCATTGATACTGTTGTCGCTGCAGCAGGATCGCATTTACCGTTGAACGCAGACTGTGCCGTACAAGTAGGTGACGAGACGCCGTTACGTGTACAGGTCCAGTTCCATGGGTCGGTGCCGGTTACGCCAGGTGGCACAATATCGCTATTCGCCGCACATAAATCCGATGTCGGTTTACTAGTATATTGCTGACCATTGGCGTTACCGCATTGACCGATGGGATGAACATGAACGGTGACGGAGGCTGCTGTTGTCAATGTCGTGCCATCCTGCAAAAGCGTACCAAGCGTGATGGTATAAGTTGTATCCGCTGCAGGGGTAACAGTTGCGCCGTTGGTTCCATTCCAGTTTGGGCTGTGGCCAGCAATTGATCCGGAAGATATCCAGCTGAGTTGTACGTTGTCGCCGCTATTAATGACAATGTCCGTACCCGCTGCAGCATTCGTTGTAGTGTCACTGACCTTAAAATCAATATCCGGCCCGTAAAAGGCCGACGGGGTTCCCCAGCTGGAGTCAGGAGCCGTGACACCCGTAGCAGAACCATCAGGAGAAGCACCGGCCGTCCAGACTGCCTTTACCTGTACCGTTTCTTTACCGCCGCGGCAGTTGAGATTAACGATCGGCGATGACCATGTGTCACCAGTGCGGCCATAAATCATAACGCCGCCACGTGATGGCGCAGCTACTGTGACTGATGGATCAGACTGCGGGTAAACCGCGGACGTATCGATAGTATATGTTGGTTGAAGATAAGGACGTGCGCATGACTTTAGGGTAAAAGGAGGATGACTGGTAAAGGCACTCCATTCTGTGACAAGGCTAAAGGGACCAAAATAGGATGCTCCGGTAGCGTTATCGATATAACGGCATTTCCCGTACATCTCGATAGCGCCGACTGCATTTTTGCCCGCCTCGGTGCGAACCGAATTAAAATGGGATATATCATTTTTGACAACAGCGCCATCCGGCGCAGCAACGCAAGGCCTATTATCGGTGAAGGCAGAACTCGTACCGCCGATATCGCACTGCGTCGCTTGCAAAGTTGCGAAAGCATGACGAGTTGTCGCAAAAGACAAAACGCAAATCGCTAGAGCTAAAAGAAGATGCGCTTTTTTCATAATGACACCGCTGTTCCACTAAAAAATAAGTCACTTTTGAAGGTTCTTACATCCTACGGAATTGCAGCTAATAATTGATTAAATCTTCGAATAAATCTTAGGAATTAGGTAAAATTTTAGCTATCGGCAGCTGCTTCTCTAACTCGCTCCTAAAACATAGGCAAAAGTGGAAACTATGGTTAAGCTCTCTTAACCTTACCTGCGATTCCTTTGAGGCAACCATGCTGATTCAAACCACTTTGCTTTATGCCGGAATGCTTGGACTACTGCTGGTGATCCTGTCATTCAATGTGATGCAGAACTGGATGCGGGTTACAGGACAGGGCCAGCAAACCGATCGCGAGATGCGTCGCGCCGAACGCGTGTTGTCCAGCTTTGTTGAATATGTGCCAATCGCGCTTATTCTTCTGACACTGATCGAACTGAAGGGCACACCTCCTTTTGTTATACATGCGCTCGGCATCACGCTATTTGTCGCGCGCATCTTGCATGCCGCAGGAAGTAATGAAATAAAGGGTGCGGGGTTGATGCGTTTTCTCGGCGCGCAACTGACTTTTCTGATGTTGACAGTTTCCAGCCTTGCCTGCGTTTTCTATTATGGGTTTGGACGGGTTTAGAATCAAAGAACCCAGCAAGTATCATCAGGCAATTTAAAAGAAAACCGAACCAGCCCAGAACAACAAAGCTGCCCCGGCAGCAACAACCAGAATGCCGTAAACAAAAAACCAGCGAACAAGATTAAGATGGAAGTTGCGCGTGGCCTCGGCTTCTGGACCCGTTGCAAGCACAGCATGCCGCGGCATACGGGCACCGTAAGCCCACAGAACAAAACCACCCACCGACATCAGCGAGAGGCCGAGAATAACGCTCCAGGCAGTGATATCAGAGAAAGCCATAAGAGGGACTGGGATTTAAGAACTAGGGACCAGGAAAGATACGGTATTAAAATCGAGGATACAATCCTCGAATTTTTTCCGATACTCGATTCCCAGCCCCTAGAATTTCCTTAAGCCGCTTTTGCTTTTTGCGCGATTTTGTTGATCGCGTTATTGGTATTTTCTGCAATCGGGCCCATGGCATCCTGCGCCGTGCGCGCAGCTACTTCGGATATTTTGCCCGCGCCGGAAATCCATTGGTCAAAGCAATCCTTCAGGAATTCGCTGTGGCTGTTCATGGCTTCGGGAATGCTCTTGGCGCTCATCATGTTCTTGCTGGCATCGATGCCACGAGTCATTGATTCCTGAATGAGGCTGCTGGCATTGCGGGCGATTTCTTCGAGGCCTTTGTTAACAACGGCAGCTGCTTTCATCGCAGCATCCATATGATCGCGCGCCATGCCACTCGCATCTTCGCAGGCTTTCATCATACCTTGGGTTGTTCTTTCGATATGTTCCATATGATCATTTGAGGGTTGCATAACAGTACTCCGGGTTGTGGGTGGGGATGGCAACGAAGGCGCATTAAAGGCGCCGACAGATTTTATTGGGGGTATTGATTTGCCGTGTTTGCTTTTCTTTGACATGACATCAGCTTTGGCTAAGAGTTAAACAGATCCTCTTTATGCTGCACTGCACAATAATGATTTGTTTTACCCACAATGTCAATATCTGGTGTGAACAAAGCTTGCTTTCAGAGTCACTGCGGCTAATGCTCAAGAGCTTGGCGAATCAGCTGAATTCGCCTGAACGTGACTAACCCTAGAGCCTCTATGCGAAAATTTAAGCCCAAAGCCATAAGAATCCCATTCCTTCTTGCGCTTTTGGCCCTTGCCCTGAGCCCCCACCAAGCTGAAGCGCGGCCTCATCACGTCAAACACCATAAAGTTCACCACCCCGCTCTGGTTGATCGTAGCGCCAGCTATGCCGATATCGTCATTGATGCTGAAACCGGGCGTATTTTGCACGCAACGAACCCCGACAGCCTGCGCCATCCAGCATCCCTAACCAAGATGATGACGCTCTATTTGACCTTTCAGGCACTGGAAAATGGCCGATTGCAGCTGAACCAATATCTGCATGTTTCGTCCAACGCAGCCGAACAGTCGCCGTCAAAACTGGGGCTACGGCCAGGTCAAAATATCCGGGTCGAAGATGCCATTTTGGGGCTGGTGACGGAATCCGCCAATGACGCAGCCGTTGTTCTGGCCGAAGGGCTCGGCGGCAGCGAAGAAGCTTTTGGCGAGATCATGACCCGGCAAGCCCGCACCCTCGGCATGACGCATTCCCATTTCAATAATCCGTCAGGCCTGCCTGACCCGGAACAAATTACGACGGCGCGGGATATGGCGGTATTAGGTCATGCGCTGATTTACCACTTCCCGCAATTCTACCCCTATTTCAGCCATGACAGCTTCACCTATGCCGGTATCTTCCATCACAATCATAACCATCTGATGGATCGTTATGACGGTATGGACGGTATCAAAACCGGCTATATCCGCGCTTCGGGATTTAATCTGGTAGCATCGGCCAAGCGCGATGGTAAACGTTTGATTGGTGTTGTCTTTGGCGGACATTCCGCTGTCACGCGCGATAACCAGATGGCCGTATTGCTGGATCAATGCTTTGCCGAAATCCAGAATGATAATTACCCATCGAGAACCACTATCGCAGCACCTCTCCCGCCATCCAAACCCGCTATGGTGGTGGCGCAAGGTGACGGGAATGATACCGCTGATAACGACGATGATAATAGCGATGTCCAACTACCAGCCAAGCGCAGCAATAGTGCCAAAAAGATTGTTGTGGCTCCTCCCGCGCCCGCTCCTGTTAAAATGGCTGCTGCCGGCACCCTCAAACCTTTGCTACCTCCTGCCGCCGCAACCAATAAAGGCTGGGGTGTCCAGATTGGCGCTTACGGCGATCCTGAAATGGGCCGCGAGGCTTTGGCAAGCGCGACAGCAAGCCTGCCGCAATTACTGTCCGACAGCGACCCCGTCATTCAGAAAGTATCTTCCGGCACTGTGACTATGTTCAGAGCCCGCCTGATGTCGATGGATCAACGCACAGCGCAAACGGCTTGTACTTACCTAAACCAGCATGGGCAAAGCTGCCTGGTGGTAGGGCCTTAATTGGAGTAGCTATCTTTGGCCAAAAAGGGCTGAGCCGACACGAACTTCGGTCGCGCCGCAGCGAATCGCCGTTTCAAAATCGGCACTCATACCCATGCTGAGGCGCTTTAAGCCATGCTTAGACGCCAGTTTTTTCATGTCGATAAAATAAGGTTCCGGATCAACAGCTTGGGGCGGAATGCACATCAGCCCGTCAATAGTTAGCAGGCATGTTTCGCGGCAATATTTCAGAAATATCTCTAAATCTTTTGGCGCTGTGCCGGCTTTTTGCGGCTCCTGCCCTATATTCACCTCAACATATAGTTTGGGTGAGCGACCTGCTTTGCGTATCGCCTTGGCCAAAGCTTCCGCCAGATTAGGGCGATCAAGCGTCTGGATAACATCAAAAAGTAGAACGGCGGCTTCCGCCTTGTTTGTCTGCAGAGGCCCAATCAGATGCAGCTTTAACGGTGCATGTAGAGGCCGCAATTTGGTGAATTTATTTTGCGCCTCCTGAACCCTGTTTTCGCCGAAATAATCTTGTCCCGACTTCATGGCTTCGCGAACCAGCTCGGCGCCCTGGCCCTTGCTCACGGCAATTAGATCAATAGAGGATGGATCTCGTCCTGCCTGTTTGGCGGCAAGACCCATTTTCTGGCGGATGTTTTTAAGCTGTTCAGCGATGGCGGGCATAAGAATTCTTATAATCCAGGCTCACTATCTTGGCGAACTTTAGTTTAGGCACACAAAAAGAAGAAGGGCGGTGAGTTGCCTCACCGCCCTTCCGATTCTTTTATTCATTCTAGATTGGGTCCCCGCCTTCGCGGGGACGGATGTTTTCTAAGCTCGCTTAACGCTCACTAAGAAAACATTCCAATTAGAATGCCAGACGCTGTGACACCAACAGAACGTATCCGTCGTTGTTGTCTGCCTGGTTGGTTACGTTCTGTTCGAACATTACGCCATCGGCGCTTGTTGTCAGACCAGGGAACCATGTGTAGGTCGCACCTAAGCCCCAAGCGTTGTAGCTGCTTACGTAGTTGCTGTTAACTACGCCTGTAGCTGTGCCGCCGGTGAGCAGGTTGTTGTACTGGCTTGAGGTCAGGTAGCTTACGCCTACACCAACTTTATCGAACTCATACTTCGCACCAACTGTGTATACATCTTGGTTCTTGTTCTGAGCATGGGTTGTGCCGTAACGACCCAGATCCTGGTATGAACCACCAAGTGTGAAACCAGCGAGGCCAGAGAAGCCCAACTGAGCGCCTAAGCCCCATGACGTGAAGTCTTGGAAGCCGTTGCCAGCACCAGGTGCTGAAGCGTACATAGCTGGAACACCTGTTCCAGTTGCGCCAGCGTCAGCTGTTTGCAAGTTTGCGCTAGCAGCCAGTGTTACAGGATGCCAGTTGCCCCAGAATTCAGCAGCAGCCTTGATGTCGTTCTTATATGGCGAGATTGCGCCATTTGTTGCTGCGCCTGAGTTGAACTTAACTACGTTTGAACCGTAGTCGTACAAGCTAGGAGCATAAGAAACGCCCAACTGCACTTTGCCCATGTCGTTGCCGACCTTAGGTGTGTAGTAGGTGATCTTGGTGCTGTGTTCCGTGTTGTCGATGCCAGAAGCATAAACGCGGGTCAGAGTCGTTGGGCTGGTGAAGTCCTGGAAACGACCATCGATTTGGCCTTCGCCAACCGTTGGAGCGTAAACTTGCAGGTCAGAAGCACCGTGCTCGTCACCCATCAATACTTTACCAAATGCACCTGACAACCAGACATAAGCTGAGTTGACTTCAACGGTGTTTCCGCCGCCAGTCCACAGATTAGCCACTTCAGGGCCGTTCCATAGGCTGATGTTAGCGCCGTATTCAACGCCGTTTGAAGCTTTGCCGAGGGCATCGAAATTGATCTTGTATTCATTTTCGAAGTCGCCATGAGCGCGTGTGGTAGCAGATGTACCTTGTGCTTCATGGAAACGGCCAGCGACGAAATCGTCGTAACCGCCAACATTCAGAGTAACTGGCGAGGTCGTAGCTGCTTGTGCAGCGCCTGCCAGAGCAACGCCAACTAGAGCTGTCGTCGCCAAAAGAACTTTACGCATGTTATCCCCCTCGTGGATGATGAATGGAATTAGAGGTTGTAGACTTAGAGTTGACTAAAGAAGGGCAATACGCCCTGCCGTTGGGAAATTTGGTACAGGAGGCGTGCACAGACAAGCAAGAAATCAATAAACCCGCTATTCACCAATTTTGTGTGGCATCTTAGCCACAACAAGGTTAACGCCACTAGAGCCTTGCAAGTACATAGTTTTTCCGGCATTACAGGAGGGTAAATGGCCCTGATCGTTAACAAAATCGCCGGCCTTTTTGCCTCAGGATGATCACATGACAACTCGCAAATTTCTGCTTTTAGCCGCCTCGCTGCCGCTTTTTCTGACCGCTTGCTCCACTTTGGGAATCGATAGCGACCCCAATTACAGCGATAAAGACCACGAAAAACTGTATAAAAACGGCAGTTTGGTTAGCGATAGTGGCGGCCTCGACCTTTTTGGCGGCGATAAAAAGAAGAATTCAGACGGTTTTGGCGTTGGCGTTAACGGCTTTTTGTGGCGCGCGGCGCTCGATACGATCTCTTTTATGCCGATTGCATCGGCTGATCCTTTTGGCGGCGTCATTATTACCGATTGGTATTCAGCGCCCGAAACACCAGACGAACGCACCAAGCTTAATGTGTTTATCCGCGACCGCGATCTGCGCGCTGACGGCGTAAAAGTCTCGGTTTTCCGCCAAATGAAAGGCTCCGCCGGCGACTGGAATGACGCCACCGTAGCTCCCGCCACCTCAGGGGCGCTGGAAAACGCAATCCTGACAAGAGCCCGTCAGATTCGTATGGCGCAAAAACAGGCCCAATGAATTAGGGACTAGTGACGGGGGATTAGAGATTAGAGGTTAGAGATTTAAAGGTAAAAAGTGTCAGAGAAATCTATAAACTCAACTCCACAGAACTATTTTTTTTCCGCCTGTTATGTCTATCAAAATTATGTACATATCCAATATCTCTAATTCCCAAACCCTAACCCCTAGTCCCTAATGTCTACCCGTTACAACGTTCAAGCCGCCGAATCGAAATGGCAAAAAATCTGGGCCGAAAAGCAAAGCTTTAAGGCAGTCGAAGATCAAACACGCCCCAAATATTATGTTATGTCGATGTTTCCCTATCCGTCGGGCCGCATCCATATGGGCCATGTGCGGAATTATACGCTGAGCGATGTCGTCGCGCGTTACAAACGCGCCCAAGGTTTTAACGTTCTGCATCCCATGGGCTGGGACGCTTTTGGGCTGCCTGCGGAAAATGCAGCGCGTGATCGCAAGACACATCCCGCCAAATGGACTTACGACAATATCAAGAATATGCGTGGCGAGTTGGTGCGCATGGGACTTTCCATCGACTGGAGCCGTGAAGTCGCCACTTGCGATCCTTCTTATTACAAGCATCAGCAAAAACTGTTTCTGGATTTCCTGAAAGCGGGCCTCGCCTACCGCAAGGAATCATGGGTCAATTGGGACCCTGTTGATCATACCGTTCTTGCCAATGAACAAGTGATTGACGGCAAAGGCTGGCGTTCCGGCGCCGCCGTTGAAAAACGTAAATTGTCGCAGTGGTTTTTGAAAATCACGACTTATGCCGATGAGCTTCTTTCCGCACTCGGCACGCTTGATCGCTGGCCGGAAAAAGTCAGGCTGATGCAGGAAAACTGGATCGGCAAATCGCAAGGCGCAAAAGTTCGATTTAAAATAACAGGGTGGTCAGAGATTAGTGGTCAGAGAAAAGATACGCCTCCTCTGACCACTGACCACCCAACCTCTTCTATCGAAGTTTTTACCACCCGTCCCGATACTCTGTTCGGCGCTTCTTTTGTCGCGCTGTCGCCAAATCACCCGCTGGCAACAGAGCTGGCTCAGAAAGATGCGAAGCTGGCGAGCTTTATCGCTGAATGCAACCGCACCGGTACATCGGAAGTTGCGGTAGAGACTGCCGAAAAACAGGGCTACGACACCGGCCTGAAGGCACTCCATGTGTTTGATAGTAACTGGCAACTTCCTGTCTATGTCGCCAATTTCGTTTTAATGGAATATGGCACCGGCGCGATTTTCGGCTGCCCCGCGCATGACCAGCGCGATCTGGATTTCGCGCGCAAATATAATCTGACGGTCAAACCTGTCGTTCTGCCACTAGACGCTGACCCAACAACCTTCACAGTTGCTGATGAACCTTACGTCGGTCCCGGCACCATATATAATTCCGAGTTCCTGGACGGCCTGTCCGTTGAGGACGCCAAGAAAAAATCCATCGCTGAAATCGAAAAGCGCGGCGCAGGCAGCGGCACTACGCAATTCCGTTTGCGCGATTGGGGCGTCAGCCGCCAGCGTTACTGGGGTTGTCCTATCCCCATCATCCACTGCGACGCCTGCGGCGTGATCCCCGTACCTGAAAAAGATCTGCCGGTTAAACTGCCGGACGATGTGACGTTCGATAAACCGGGTAATCCGCTCGACCACCACCCGACATGGAAGCATGTCAATTGCCCCACTTGCGGCAAGGCAGCGCGGCGCGAGACAGATACGTTTGATACATTCGTCGATAGCAGCTGGTACTTCGCGCGTTACTGCTCCGCCACCAACCCCGATAAACCGGTTGAGAAATCACAAGCCGATTACTGGTTGCCGGTTGACCAGTATGTCGGCGGCGTCGAGCATGCGATTTTGCATTTACTCTATGCGCGTTTCTTCACGCGCGCGATGCATGTAACGGGACACCTCAGCGTTGATGAGCCTTTTAGCGGCCTGTTTACGCAAGGCATGATCTGCCACGAATCCTACCGCGACGAAGCTGGTAACTGGCTTTACCCTGATGCCGTTACCAAACAGGAAGATGGTACAGCTACAACCGCTGATGGAAAACCTGTAAAAGTTTTCCGCGGCGAGAAGATGAGCAAGTCGAAGAATAACGTCGTCGACCCCGGCAAGATCATTGAAAGCTACGGCGCAGATACGGCAAGACTTTTCATGCTGTCCGATAGCCCGCCGGAGCGCGACCTTGAATGGACAGACAGCGGCGTTGACGGCGCCTGGCGTTATCTGAACCGCCTCTGGCGTATGGTGACCGAATCGCCGTTGCCGCCGCAAGGCGCGTCTTTGCCAGCGAAGCTCAGCGCCAATGCGCAAAAGATCCGCGCTACCATTCACCGGTCGATCGCCGATGTCTCTAACGCGTTTGAGCGTTTCCACTTCAACGGCGCTGTCGCCAAAATTCGCGAGCTTAGCAACGCGTTGGACGGCCTGGATAGTAACGAGCCTTCGGAAGCCGCTGTTCTGCGTGAAGGGCTGGAAACTCTGGTGCAACTGTTAGGGCCGATGCTGCCACATATTACCGAGGAAATGTGGGAACAGTTGGGCCACAAGAAAATGCTGACCGAAACACCGTGGCCCAAAGCCGATCCTGCCTTGCTAATAGATGATACAGCAACGATCGCGATTCAGGTTAACGGCAAGCTACGCGCAACAATCACACTAAAGCGCGACATGGCGACAAAGGATGTTGAAAGCGCTGCCCTTGCCGACGGCAATGTGCAACGCGCACTGGACGGCAAAACACCGAAGAAAATTATCGTCGTGCCGAACAAGATTGTGAATGTGGTGGCATGATGGAGAAGAGAGAGAACAAGAGGTCAGAGAAAAGAGAGAGAAAGCCGAGAACTTGTCTTTTTTCTCTGGCCACCAATCTCTTTTTTCTTCTCTCATTTCTCTTCTTAACCGCCTGCGGTTTTACGCCGGTTTACGGCACTCATAACAGCGACGATAATAGCCCTACGGCTACCGCCCTCAATCAGGTCGCGATTGATAATATCCCTAACCGCGAAGGGCAGATGTTGCGCAATGATTTGATCGACCGCATGTATGGCAAAGGCAGGCCGCATAATGCGCTCTATCACCTTTCCATTGTACTGACAGAAGCCCCGCAGGATTTAGGTATTCAGGCGAATGCGACTTCGACCCGCTCGCTACTGGATACGACGGCGAATTACAGCCTGACGGATGCCAAAGGCAAAAACCTTTTGAACGGCACAGCCCATAGCGTCACCAGTTACAATAAACTGTCGGATCAATATGCTTCGCTGATTGCCAGCGAAGGCGCTTCAGAACGCACGATTAAGGAAGTATCGGAGCAGATCGTCAATCGCCTCAGCCTTTATTTTGCAGAGCCCGTGCAGGCTGTGCCCGACAAAACAGTCGCTCCTCCTACAGCTCCACCATCGCCTGCAAATTCGCAAAGCACCCCGACGACATCGCAAATCGCGCCGCACTACTGATGCTTTGAGTCAAAAAAATATCCCCGGTTGTTAAACATCCGGGGATATTTTGGTTTAGTCACCCTGCTCACCACAGGGCATGTCAAACCATTGACTGGTATTTAGGGCTGCAAATTAGTAGCTAGCCGTTTTCTTCTGTTCTTTTGAGGGGGAAGCGCTCTTGCTGTCCTGCTTTTTGTCAGCTGCGCGAACATCTGGCTGATACTTCATCTGCTGATTTTGTGACTGGTTCTTTTCTGGAGCCTGTGATTGATTTTGCTGTCCCATAATATCCTCCTGGTTTTTTGTTGATAGGCGAGCACCCTTGGCTCGCCGACAGGAAGGACCTTAGAGTTTTAAATATAAAAGCACTGCAGAGAAGTGAGCCAAATTTATAAGAAAGCTTTTACAAAAAAACAGCGCCTTGTATGCACAAGGCGCCGTTTCTCCATGGTTCTTATAGTGCGTTTATTTATTGTTGCGGTTCCTGCACATCCGTTGCCTTGTCTTCGACGGTTTTGCCGTTGACGACTTTTTTGTGATGATGCTTGACCTGACCGTCTTTAACAATGGTCTTGTCCTTCACTTCGGTCGACGTCTTGTTCATCAGGCCCTTGGGATCGGTTGTCGATTTAACGTCAACGGTCGTTTCCTTGTTACCGTTGCTGTCAATATCAACTTTCTTGGTTGCAGTATGTTCCGTGGCGGTGCCAGCAGCATCCGTATTTTCGGTTTTCTCTTTAGCGGTGAAGCCGCCGTTATCCTTGGCGGTATAGCTGCTTTCGGTTTTGGCATCTGCTGAAGTGTCGGCAAAAGCGGGGCTGGCAAAAATGAGTGCCGATAAGGCCGCTAAAGCAAGGAGGGATTTACGCATGATAAGTCCTATAGAGTTGGAGTGAAACACAGAAGCCCCACTCCTACCGCTATTATGCATAAAGGGACGATAATTAACTCTGCCCCGCCCGATTGGCGGCACATAAGTGCTTCAATGCTTATTTATGCTGCGGAAGAATAGCTGCCGCCCGACTTAGTGGTGGGCACTTTAAGGAGTTGCAAAACCACCTTCATATAAGCGGGCAAATCGCCCGGCCAGCGGGCCGTTGTAAACAAGCCGTCATTTACGGTTTCGGCATTCACATAGGTGGCGCCAGCTTCCTCGACTTCCTTTTGGACTTCCGGCCAAGCAGCGATGCGCCTGCCGCGAATGACATTGGCGGCTGCCAGCAATTGCGGACCATGGCAGATAGCGGCAACGGGCTTTTCGCTGCTGACAAAGGCTTTGACGACAGTGATCGCAGCTTCGTTATCCTTTAGCACGGCTGGCGCTTTGCCGCCGGGAATGTAAAGCAAGGCGTAATCAGCGGCTGAAACATCCTCTATTTTCAGGCTGTTTTTTAGACCTAAACCCTGCTTGCCTTTAAAAGCACCGCCATCCGGCGTTGCGACATCGACATGAAACCCGGCTTCGATAAAGCGGTAATAAGGATAAAAAAATTCCAGATCCTCGGTTTTATCGGCAGTCATAATCAAAATGCCAGGGGTTCCGCGATCGCGGCTTTGCGTTTCAGGCAAGTAGGTGTCTTTTTCATTGTCAGAACCAAACATAAATACCTCCATTAAGCTGGATGATTGATATTGAGGATTGCCCATTGAACATTGCTGCGCAGCCCGGCTTAAATTGCCAGGCATCGCGCCCTAAATACGCTGGAGACGATGCTCCAAAGCGCATGCGACAAGAACGCGCACACAGCCTAGAAAGTTAAAAAAGTAGACCAGATTGTCCATAATTATCCCTGAGATGGCCTTGTTAGACTTGCACTGTATGGAGTCGGGGATAAGTTTTTAATCCGTAGGGTTGATTCAGCATGTAAATTACCCCTAAGATTTTTTGCCTTAACCACATAATATATCTACAAATTCTGCGCATTTTGCGCTCAACTACTGCCATGAAACTCTCGCCGGCCCAAACCAACGGTTTTTTGCACAAGCCTGACCCTGCGGTTCAGATCATCCTGCTGTATGGCCCGGATGCTGGGTTGGTACGCGAACGCGCCGACGCGCTGGCCAAAAAAACCGTGCCTGATGTCAATGACCCGTTTCGCGTTACTGCCTTGACCGGTGCGATGATAGCGGATGACCCCGCGCGCCTGATGGATGAGATGGCGGCACAGGCTTTGGGCGGCGGACGCCGTCTGATACGCTTGCAATCAGCGACTGAGGGTATGGCGCCGGGGCTGGCATCGCTCATAAAGGATATGCCACCGAACGATAGTCTACTTCTGATCGAAGGCGGCGATCTGGAAAAACGCTCCAAGCTTCGTACTATTTGCGAGAACGAAAGCAAAGCAGCAGCGATTGCGTGCTATGTCGAGGAAGGTCCTGCCAAGCAGCGTATCGTCACTGATATTTTGCAGGCCGAGAAATTAAGCATCGGCCGCGATGTGTTGTTGTTCCTGTGCGACATTCTGCCACCCGACCGTATGGCAATGCGCAGCGAGTTAGACAAATTGGCGCTGTATGCCAAAGGCCAGAGCAGCGTGACGATGGAAGATATTCTGGCCATTGTGCAGGATGCGGGCGCTGCCGAGCTTGACGATATGATCTTTGCGGTCGGCAGCGGCGATATCAAACGGGCCGAGCTTCTGATCGACCGGTTGATCGAGGAGCAAACATCGCCGGTGATGATTTTACGCGCAGCGCAGCGCCATTTTATCCGTCTGTCCTGGGCGCGGCATCAAATGGATGCCGGCAGCAGCGCGGGCGACGCCGTCAAGAAACTGCAGCCACCTGTGTTTTGGAAATATGCCGACAGCATGGCCACGCAGTTGCGGCGCTGGCCCAAAAACAAAATCGACCGCGCCTTGCTGCGCCTGTTCGAAGCCGAAGCTGCCGTTAAACGCACCGGCACACCGGACACCACCCTCTGCGCGCAATTGCTGATTAGCATGGCAGCATAGAGATTTTGATTGACTTGTATATACAAATGGTGTATACTATATGTTTGAGTGGGATGAACAAAAGCGGCTTTGGACTATCCATGAACGTGGGTTGGATTTTATAGATGCAACCACCATTTTCGACGGTCGATTGGCCATACATGTCCCGGCCCACGTTAAGAACGAAGATCGCCTTCTATCCATCGCGATGATTGGAGGAAAGTGCTATACTGTCGTCTGGATGTGGCGCGGCACAAATCGTCGCATTATCTCTTTCAGGAGGGCGAGACATGAAGAAGAAAAAGCGTATCGTGCGTTATACAGCTAAGCAACTAGCACGGATGAAAGGCAAATCAGATTGGGTTCGTTCGGCCGCCATGAGCGAGACTGCGTTGAAAGCTTCTATCGCCGCCGATCCCGACGAAGCGGATATGGATATCGACTGGGGCAAGGCAATGGTCGATATGCCACAGCCCAAAGCCGTTCTTAATATGCGCGTTGACTGCGATGTGCTCACTTTTTTCAAAAAAGCGGGGCGGGGCTACCAAACCAAAATCAATGCGATACTACGCAGCTATGTTGAGCATCAACGTCATTAATTCGGCAACAGCCCCGCCACTTCATCCGCCAGCGCGAGCGATGAGGTAAGACCTGGCGATTCGATACCGTAGAGGTTGATGAGGCCCGGAATTTTGTGGGTGGCTTCAGTCTGAATAATAAAATCCGTATCATGCGGGCTAGCCCGCGCGACTTTGGGGCGGATGCCGCAATAGTCGGGCTGCAACGCGTTGTGCGGCAAGGCGGGCCAGTAATGGCGGATCGATTCCTCGAACTTCGCAGCGCGGTTCGGATCCACACTATAATCGATATGGTCGATCCATTCGACATCCGGCCCGAAACGGATGCGTCCTGCAAGGTCACAGGTTGCATGCAAACCGGATGAACCCAGCACCGGCAGCGGGTAAACCAGCATTTTAAAAGGCGCTTTGCCAATCAAGCTGAAGTAATTTCCTTTGGCCAAAATCAGGGGTGGAATGGTGGCGGCGTCCAGACCTTTTAGGCTTCGCGCCAGAGCCTGTGCCCCAAGCCCTGCGGAATTGATTAGGTGGCGGCAGGAGATTTCCATATTCGCATCGCCGCCGACCTGCAGCACAAAACCATCTTTAGTGACGGCACCCGATATAACCGGCGCCTGCAGCGCGAGTGTCGCGCCGGCAGATTCCATATCACCCTGCAGTGCCAGCAGGTAATGGTGCACATCGATAATGCCGGTATCGGGGGAATGCATGGCAGCGACGCAGAAAACTTCCGGCTCCATTACCTTCGCTTCCTGCACCGTCAGCATGCGAAGCCCTGCAACGCCGTTTTGCTCTGCAATCTTTTTCCATTCGGCCAGTTTGCCGACCTGATCTTCGCTCGTCGCCACGATCAGTTTTCCGCAGCGTTTATGCGGAATGCCGCGATCACGCGCATAGGCGTAAAGCCTGTCACGACCCGCAACGCAAAGCCGCGCCTTCAACCCACCCGGATGGTAATAAATACCGGCATGAATGACGCCGCTATTGCGCGCGCTGGTGACAGTACCGATGGCATTTTCTGCTTCCAGCACCAGAACTTCGCGCCCCTGCAGCGCTAGCGCGCGGGCAATGGCAAGCCCTTCAACGCCAGCACCAACGATGATCGTATCGACATGTTCCATGGAAACTAACGGCTCTTGGAAATTTGATTTGCGGACTGACCCATAGTTTCCGCCAGCGCCT
>Ga0206891_10053_pt1 | contig 36839 bp, 31 predicted proteins | sample Alteio_BWOrgHeat_55_FD_153246 | JGI IMG/M metagenome (GOLD analysis project Ga0206891, IMG submission 153246) | Enriched cells from forest soil in Barre Woods Harvard Forest LTER site, Petersham, Massachusetts, United States - Alteio_BWOrgHeat_Nextera7 ...
AGCAAATTGTTGCCGCGTTGCCGCGCCATTCTCCGTCGCTTGCGGGCCGCCTACCCTGATGCCACCTGCGCCCTGCGACACGACAGTCCGCTCCAATTGCTCATCGCCACGATCCTCAGCGCGCAGTGCACCGACGCCCGCGTAAACCTGGTCACTCCCGCTCTTTTCAAGCGCTACCACAATGCCGCCGACTTCGCCGCCGCGCCGTCCGCCGAACTTGAGTCCCTGATTCGTAGCACCGGCTTTTTTCGTAGCAAAGCGCGCTCCATCCGTAACTCTGCCCAGGGCATCTCGGAAAAACATGGTGGCAAAGTGCCCGAAACCCTCGCCGAACTTATTTTACTCGACGGCGTCGGTCGCAAAACGGCGAATGTCGTTTTGGGTGTCGCCTACGGCAAAGCCGAGGGTATCGTGGTGGACACGCACGTTATGCGACTGTCGCGACGCCTGGGATTGACCCGTCAGACAACACCCGAAAAGATCGAGCAAGTCCTCATGAAAGTAGTGTCACGGAAGGACTGGATTGATTTCTCCCACCTGTTAATCTGGCATGGCAGGAAACGGTGCATCGCTCGCCGCCCGGATTGCATCCAATGTGAAGTCGCAGATTTATGCCCGAAAACTGGCGTGAAGTTCAAAGGAGACAGCAATGAAAGAACTTAAGGAAGGCGATAAGGCCCCGTCGTTTCTCGAATTGGCGGCCAACAAAGGCTCCACCATCATCATTTATTTCTACCCGAAGGATTTCACTCCCGGCTGCACCACCGAAGCCTGCGAGTTCCGCGACCTCTACGAGAAGATCCAGGACAATGACGCGGTGGTGCTTGGCATCAGCCCCGATTCACCGGAGTCGCACGAGAAATTCATCGCCGAGCACGGTCTCCCCTACTCGCTTGTGGCGGACGAAGACCATGCAATCGCCGAGGCCTACGGCGTGTGGAAGGAGAAATCGATGTACGGACGTAAATACATGGGCATCGAACGCAGCACTTTCATTGTCAGCCCCGATGGCACGCTAAAAAAGATTTTCCGCAAAGTCAAAGCCCCCGGCCATGCCGCCGAAGTGTTGGGTGCGATCTAGGTCCAGGCGGGAACCATCTTACGGCAACCGTTGGCTCACTTTTACCAGCTTGGTAAACATCTGCGTCTTGTGGAGAAGTGCCGGGTCCTTATCGAGTTCGGTCACCGTTTTGTTCAAGCGGTAGGACCAGTTTCCATCGCTGACCGCGCCGGGAACGTTGAAACGGCCTTCGCTGCCGAAGATATCGGTGATCATGAAGACCGCCAACCAGGAATTGGAGTTGAGCACCCCTCGCAGGATGAGTTGATGAATATGGTCGTTGAATTCACGCGGCGGTATCTCGCCGTCCGCACCGCAGTATTTCATCCAACGCTTCAAATCCCAGCGCGCACCGTCGTCACCGCTGTCCGCTTTCTCCCATAAATCGCGCCACATCTTCACAATCGGCTCGTGATCGTGCGTTGCAGGCGTTGCCAATGACAGGCGCGGATAGGTCTTCCCATCGACAAAAGAGTAGTCCTTCTCGCGCAGAAAATGCGGAATCTTGTAGCCCGGAATCTTCAGTCGATCCAAAACCGGCGGGACATACTGCGGCACAACCCCAAGATCCTCTGCCACAACGGCAGTATCGCCTGCCGCCTCGAGCACCATGGACAACAATTCCTCGCCTTGCTTCTGATTGAACTTCGCTCCCTCGGGAGTGTCGTCAGCCTGCGGACGGAAGAGCGGTAGACGTCCGCCGGTTCGCTTCGCGGCTTGTTCCTCGGTCAACGGCAGGAATTTCCCATTTTCCTTCGGTGGCCATGGGAACGAATAGATACGGAAGAAACCGAGTACGTGATCGATACGGAAAAGGTGGAACACTTTGTGGATGTTGCCGCACCGGATGCGCCACCAATCGTGGTTGCGCTCACGTGAAACTTCCCACTTGTAAAGCGGAATGCCCCAGTTCTGTCCCCATTTCTCGGTAAACGGATCGACCTTGAAAACTTTTTCAGGCGGACACCCACCGCTCCACGCGAGGTCGAAGATGGCGCGATTGCCCCAGACGTCAGAACTGTAGCGATTGACGCCGAACGGGATGTCGCCCATCAGGTACACTTTTTTCTCCGTGCCGTGCTCCTTGACCTTCCGCCATTGATCGTAGGCGATCCACTGAATGTAGGCACTGAAGAGGATGCGCTCGGCATACTCATCGCGCTGCTTCGTGGGCAAGGACAGGAACCACGACCACGCCTTTTTCGGGTTCTGGCGATCCAACGGCCATTCGTCCCACGTGGGCCAGTCGTGGTAGTCCTCCATCAACACGCGGAACATCGCGTAATCAGAAATCCAGTCCCCATTCTCCCCGAGAAACGCACGAAACGCCTCGCTGCGTTCCGTCTTCTTGTTCCAGTGCTCCGCAAGGAACGCCTCAAACGCCGCGCGCAACAGCGAGCGCTTTAGCCCCTTCACCTTCGTGTACTTCACCGCACCCGCGCGCAATTCCTTGAGCAACCCCGGCTTCGCAATTTCCTTAAACTTCTGCGCGGACAAATCCGGAATGTACTTGGGCGAAACCGCGATTGTCGTCGGGTCCAGCGCCATCGAACTGATGGCATTGTAAGGCGAATTGTCGTCACTCGTCTCATTGATCGGCAACACCTGCAACATGCCAACCCCGTGCCGGTGACACCAATCGATCATCTGCCGCACACCCTCGGTATCGCCAATACCCAGGTCATCCTCAGTGCGAATCGCAAAGACGGGACAAAGGATGCCGGCCAGTTTTTTGTCAGGAGAAAGTTTCATTCACATTCATCGATAGACTTCACGACGATGGCCCACCGCCAGCACTTCAACGGTCTTCGCTCCATCATCAATCAGGTACAGCACGCGGTAATCTCCGATGCGAATACGGTATCCGTTATGACCCTGCAGTTTCTGCGCGCCATGAGGACGCGGGCTGCTTTCCAATTCAAGAAGCTTGCGCGCGATTCGCTGATGTACCTTTTCAGGAAGTCGGTTTAGCTCCTTTTCCGCCGCGCGACGAAGGATAACCGCGTAAGCCATGATGTGCTATTTGGCTTTGCGGGAAGCAAGATATTCGCGCAACGGTCGCCCTGGTTCGCCTCGACGTTGCTCGATGGTAGCAATGTCGAGCAGGTCCTCACGGAACTGTCGGTCCTGCAACAAGCGCTCAATCACCGCCTCACGCTCACTCTTCTTCAGCGTGCGAAAGGTGGCGTACACAGTATCGGCTGTTTCTCGGACGGCGTTGGCCATGCAGTTAGAATACCCCTCGTCGCACCGGGGTTCAACAGGAAATCCATCAGTTTGCCGATCAGGGACTCAGAACGACCAAGTTGCCGTTCTTGTCCTTCAATGCGGACGGCAACCTCAAATTCCAAGCAACGTGCCCATCATTGAAACAAACATTACCGCCTTGCACTTTGTGGTTTCCATTCTTTGGCCACTCGCTGCCTGCGGATGTTGCGTAAATTCTATCCAAGACCAAAGGTGAGTCTGGTGTATCGCCCCATTTCAGGTTTGGCACATACGAGTAGCTGATGTTCTTCGTTGTCAGTTTCTTGAAATCTGCCTCGGCATGAGCATCTGGGCGTTGATCGTGAGGACAGTAAAACATAGTCGCTGAAGGAAGCATGTTGCTCAGGAGTTGCATGCTTCCCACGAGAGTGGGATTTGCCGAATCCATCGGACATCTGCCTTGGTACGAATCCGAATACATGGCGATAGCAAGTCCGATCTGCTTCAAGTTACTAAAGCAGGTATAGGGAGATGGCGGATGATAGAAAACGGGCATCAACATCATCCCAGCTATTGTGACAGTAATGCCACCGATGACGACTGGCTCTAGCCAATCCGGAAGAGGAGCGTTTGGCTTTGAGGACATCATCCTGTAGCCAGTTACCAACAGAAATGGAATCGAAGCGATGGTCGCGAGTTCGAATATAGCTAGGAGTATGTCCCATGCAAAGAACGTCTCACCTGCCCAAGCAAAACTCCTTATCAGCGAGAACAAGTGGATTAACGGCGTACACATTATCACGAGGAGTACGGTGACAAGCCGCTTGCTACGACAAATGACTCTGTCCCCGCCGACCACCAACAAAAGCGCCAGGACAGGTAAGAGAATACACCCAACAGAAAAAATGCGACTGGCCATCGGATCAGAAAAAGAAGGGCCAAACGAGAGCGGCAGTCCAAGGAGTTCCCAAACACCGTGCGGAACAAGATACAGGCCTACCAGTGTCCAAGAGATGAGAGCAAACATCCTAACAATGATTCTAGTGGCACGCATTCTCTTACCTGTTACAGATTAAACGCGGCGCGATCTCTACACTTCTTACAGCTTCGCCACCTTCACGTCGAAGATGTCTTTGTCTTTGCGGATCTCGGCGAGGAGGGCGTCGCTGGGGGGGCTGTCTAGATTTAGGACGGTGAGGGCCTGGCCGCCTTCTTTATCGCGACCGAGGGACATGCTTGCGATGTTGACGCCGTGTTTGCCCATGGTCGTGCCGATCCAGCCGACGATGCCGGGCCGATCCTTGTTGCTCATGATGAAAAGCACACCGTGCGGCACAGCCTCGACGGGCATGTCATTGATGCGAACGATGCGCGGATTATTTGGCGAGCCGTAGAACGTGCCGGAAACGCTCGCCACTTGTCCCTCCACGAACGCGCGGACGTTTATCAATTCCGCGTAGTCAATCGGCTCATTGCTCTTCACTTCACCGGTGCGAATGCCGAGCGTTTGCGCGATCACGGGCGCATTGACGTAATTCACGTCACCGCCTTGCGCATTTTCAAGAAAGCCCTTCAGCACTGCCCGGCCAATCGGACCAGTCTCCAACTCACCGGCCTTGCCACAGAATTCAACCGCCAGCCGCTCGATCCGCTGCGGCGCAATTTGCGCCAGTAACCGGCCCATCTTCTCGCCAAACGTCAGGTACGGTTGCAACACCGCCAATACCTTCGCGTCGATCGTCGGCATATTCACCGCATTGCGAATCGTGCCGCCCGCCAACACATCGGCAATCTGCTCCGCCACCTCGACGCCCACTGCTTCCTGTGCCTCTTCGGTCGACGCGGCCAAATGTGGCGTCATAACCACTTGCGGCAATTCCAACAACGGCGAATCCTTTGGCGGCTCCTGCTCGTAAACATCGAGCGCCGCACCGGCCACCTTGCTGCTCTTGATCGCGTCGTACAAATCCTTCTCGTTGATAATCCCACCACGCGCGCAATTGATCAGTCGCACGCCATTCTTCATCTTTGCAATCGTGTCTTTGTTGATCATCCCGCGCGTCTGGTCGGTCATCGGGACATGCACCGTGATGAAATCCGAGCGCGTATAGATCTCGTCGAGTTCGACGACCTCCACCTGCAGCGCCTTCGCGCGGCTCAAGCTCAGGAACGGATCATACGTCAACACCCGCATCCCAAACGCAATCGCCCGTCTCGCCACTTCCGTGCCGATGCGCCCCATGCCAATGATGCCGAGTGTCTTGTTATAGACTTCCGTGCCTTCAAAAGATTTGCGGTCCCACTTCCCCGCCTTCATTGACATGTGGGCCTGCGGGATGTTGCGGGCCAACGCCATCATCATTGAGAACGTGTGTTCGGCGGTGGAAATCGTGTTGCCGCCGGGCGTGTTCATCACGATGATGCCCCGGCGCGTCGCCGCGTCTACATCAACGTTGTCGACGCCAACACCCGCGCGACCGACTACCCGGAGTTTCTTGGCGGCCTCGATAACGCGTTTGTTCACCTTCGTCTGGCTGCGAACGACCAGCGCGTCATACCCGCCAATGATTTCGCAGAGCGCGTCTTCTTTCAGGCCGACGTTTTCATCGACTTGAAAGGACTTATTCGCCCGCAGCAGTTCAACACCGCGCTTGGAGATTGGATCGGCAATCAGGATTTTCATGAGTTTACCCACAACCGCAAGGTTGCAAACGGCATCCAATCTGCGATGTTAGCGGGCGATTCACAAGGAAAAATCATGCCGGAAGTGAAACTTTACTCGCGGAATTGGTGCGGCTGGTGCGTCGAAGCCAAGGATTATTTGAAGGCCCATGGCATCCCGTTCAAAGAAATCGACGTGGGTCGCGACGCGGCTGCCGACAAGGAGATGCAACGTCTTTCCGGTCAATCCTACGTGCCCACCATCGTCGTGGACGGCCACGTACTCGCGAACTTCGACACCGGCCAACTCGAGCGGTTCCTCGCCAAGCTCAATGCCTCGCCAAACTGACCAGGTACACGACCAGATGCGTCGCCACGCAAGCGTAGGCGGCCGCAAAAAGGTCATCCAAAACGATTCCGATTCCGCCTGAAAAATCTTCCGCATCGCTTACAGGCGGCGGTTTCCAGATGTCGAAAAGTCGAAAGAGCGCGAAAGCCACGACGACATGCCACCAACTCGCCCCCAATCCGATCATCACCAACGGCATCGCCACAATCTCATCGATCACGACGCTCGACGGGTCAGGATGATGCATCAACTCTGCGGCGGCGCCCGCGCACCACACGGCCAGTGCAATGGCAAGCACCACGAGCAGGCAGCGCAACCATAAATGGTGCGTTTGGTTCAGCGCCCACCAGAAACCAATTCCCACCACTGAGCCTGCGGTTCCCGGCGCCACCGGTAAATAGCCAACACCAAAGCCAGTTGCCAGGAATTTGACCAGTCGGTCACGCATCGTGGAGGAAACGCTCTCCGTTCTTGTAAAAGTAAACAATGCCCGAAAGCAGGGTCAAACCGACGGTCACCAGCATCAACCCGAAAACTGACTGTGAAAAAATCGTGTTGAACCGTTGATAGTCCACGCCAAAGCAATTCCAATCCTCACGGGCGTCCAACCCGAGCAGAATGAAGATAATCGTCACCATCTGCGAGATGGTCTTGTGTTTGCCCAGTCGCTCGGCGCGCAGCACCACACCTTGCTGCCCGGCAACCAGCCGCAACCCTGTGACGAGAAAATCCCGCGCCACAATCACCAGCACCATCCACGCCTGGACCAACGGCACGCCCGGTCGGTAGCTGGGCTGTTCGATAAAGCAGATGAAGGCGGCTGTGGTCAGAATTTTGTCCGCCAGCGGATCCAGCAGCATGCCAAAGCTCGTCTCCATATTATGACGCCGCGCGTACCACCCGTCCCACCAGTCCGTCAGACTTGCCACAATGAAGATGATCAGCGCCGTCGTTTTGCCAAATGGGAAGTGCGAGCGGATCCAGCCCGCCGGGGGCAGCAGCAGGGCCATTACAAAATAAACAGTCAGAACGATGCGGGCGACTGTCAGCCTGTTCGGCAGATTCATTGGCCGCGCATTGTAAACGCCCGCTGCGCCGCAAAACAAGCCCCTTGCGGACGGGTCTTGATATGAGCTTGACCGATTCCGGTGATTCACCTATATTTTGCAAGCGGATTTTGGCGGTGTGCAACGAGTGGGTAAAAAACCCACTTTTTTGTTCCCTGAAAAGGGTGGTGGGCCGACGAAGGATACGGAACGCTTATGAGCGGTGAACTAATAGTAGCAGTAGAGTATTTTCAGCGCGAAAAAGGCATCGACAGGGAAATCCTGTTTGAGGCCGTCGAGCAGGCTTTGCTGCAGGCTTCCAAGAAGAGCGTCGGCCCGGCCCGCGAACTCCGCATTGAAATCGACCGTAAAACAGGTGCGATTCGAGCCCTTGCCAAGCAGTTGGTGGTTGAAAATGTAGTGAATAAGCTCGATGAAATCTCCCTTACGGACGCCCGTCGCCGTATTCCGACTGCCCAACTCGGTGAAAACATTGAAATCGAGGTCACCCCGCAAAATTTCGGCCGCATCGCCGCGCAGACCGCCAAGCAGGCGATGCTCCAGCGCATCCGCCAGGTCGAAAAGAACATGGTGTTCGAGGAATTCAAGGGTCGGGCCGGCGATATCCTTTCCGGCACGGTGCGCCGCTTCGAACGGAGTGACGTCATTATCGACCTCGGTAAGATTGAGGGCATCATGCCCAGCCGGGAGCGCGTGCCTACCGAAGAGTACCAACCCGGCGATCGCATCCGCGCCTACACACTGAGTGTCGAAAATGCCGCCCACGGCCCAGAGATCGTCCTGTCCCGGAGTCATCCCGATTTTGTACGGAAACTGTTTGAACTCGAAGTCTCGGAAATCGCGGACAAAACCGTTGAGATTAAAGGCATCGCGCGTGAGGCGGGTTACCGGACGAAGATTGCCGTCTTGTCGCACGACGAGAAGGTTGACCCCGTCGGCGCCTGCGTCGGCATGCGCGGAATGCGTGTGAAAAATATTGTGCGTGAACTTAGCGGCGAGAAAATTGACATCATCCGCTGGGACGCGAATGTCGGCCAGTATGTCAACAACGCGTTGGCTCCGGCCAAGCTGCGGAATCTCGTCATCGACGAAGCGCGTCACTCGGTCAAGATTATTGTCGATCCCGACCAGCTTTCACTGGCGATTGGCAAGAAGGGCCAAAACGCGCGCCTGACTGCCAAACTGACCAGTTGGAATATCGAGATCGAGAAGGAAGAGACAGCGGAACTGGGCTTCGAGGAGAAAGTCGCTCGTGCCGTGCAGGAGATCATGACGATCCAGGGAATTGAGCGCGAGACCGCCGAGATCCTCGTCAAGGGCGGTTTCCATTCGCTCGAAGCGCTGCTGGCGGCGGACTTGAACGATTTGACCGATATTCTGGGTGCCGAAAAAGCGGCTGCGGCACAACAAGCCGCCAATGCGGAGCAGGAACGGCGCGAAGCCGCCCAGCCCCCGGAGGGTGAACCAAAGGCGTAATGAGTATTCGCGTACACGAGTTGGCAAAGCGGTGCGGCCTTTCGAACAAGGACATGATCGAAAAGCTGCACAGGATGAATTATCCCGTGAAGAGCCATTCGAGCACGGTCGATAAGATCACCGCCGAGTCGATTGAGAAGGAATACGGCTACGTGGCGCCGCCGCCAGCGCCACCACCGACGCCAGAAGTGCCGCCTCCGCCGACCCCGACACCTGCGGCCATTACGGCTGAGAAAACCGATGGTGCCGCGACGGTAGCCGTTGTGCCGGCTCCCGCGCCCGTTGTGGAACCGCCCAAGGTGATTGCGGAACCACCCCTGATGGCCCCGGCAAAAATCGTCGCTCCTCCTCCCCCGCCACCTGTGCAAGCGGCAACAGCAGCACCAGCTCCCGTTGCCGCTCCAAAGCCTCCGGTACCGCCAAAACCGGCTCCGGCGCCGCAACCAACGGTGAAAATTACGACGGCGCATCGACCGGTAGCACCGCCCGCTCCGGCGCCACGGCCGACTTCCCCTGCTCCCACAGCGCCGACACAGCCTGCGTTCATTATCGACGAAAAGGGCAACAAGGTGGTGCAGATGAAACCACCTGTCATCGTGCGCGACCTGGCCCAGCGCATTGGCATCAAGTCACATGTTTTGCTTGCCGAACTGATGACGATGAACGTATTCGCGAACCCTTCTGAGAGCATTGGCGAAGATATCGCGCGCAAGATTTGTGAGCGTCATGGCTTCCTCTTTGAATTGGAAAAGCGCGAACGCGGCGCCGGCATGGTCCACGCTCCGCCCAAGAAGGTCGAACCGCTCGAAGTCGGAGAGCAAGCCACGGATCTGGTGCCACGACCACCCGTTGTCACCGTCATGGGTCACGTCGACCATGGCAAAACCTCGCTGCTGGATGCGATACGTAAAACGGACGTTGTCGCCCATGAAAGCGGCGGCATCACGCAGCATATCGGCGCGAGTGTCGTCTCCCTGGCAGAGGGCAAGACCATCACTTTCCTCGACACACCGGGCCACGAAGCCTTTACCAAGATGCGGGCGCGCGGCGCGAACGTCACCGACATCGCGATCCTCGTCGTCGCCGCCGATGACGGCATCATGCCGCAGACCATTGAGGCCCTTAATCACGCCAAGGCGGCCCAGGTGCCGGTCCTTGTCGCCATCAACAAATGTGATTTACCAACCGCCAATCCCGACCGCGTCAAAAAGCAACTCCAGGAACACGGCCTTAGTCCGGAGTCCTGGGGTGGTGAAACCATCACGGTCGAAGTTTCGGCAACGACGAAAAAGGGGATCGATACGCTGCTGGAGATGATCCTGTTGCAAGCCGAGATCATGGAGCTAAAAGCCAGCCCGAAAGTCCCGGCCAGAGGCAACGTTATCGAGGCGCAGATCGAACCGGGCATGGGACCTACCGCCACCGTGCTGGTACGCAAAGGCACCTTGCGCGTCGGGGATGGCATTGTGGTCGGGCCGTTCTGGGCGAAGATTCGTGCGTTGATCAACGACAAGGGCCAGCGCATCAAGGAAGCGCCGCCCTCCACACCGGTAAAGATCGTCGGTCTTTCCGGCCTACCCGTTGCCGGCGCAGAATTCAATGTCATGAAGAATGACAAGGAAGCCCGCGCCCTCAGCGAACAACGCGAACTCGAAGCGCGCGGTGCGATCCTGGGACAGGCCCGCGGCTCCCGTCTCGAAGATCTTTTTACGCAATTCAAAGAAGGCGAACGGAAGAAGCTGAACCTTGTTCTCAAGACCGACGTACAGGGCTCCCTCGAAGCCATCGCCGATTCGCTCGGCAAACTCAAGAGCGAGAAAATCGAGCTTGCGATCATCCACGGTGCGGTCGGCAGCATCACGGAAAATGACGTGCTACTCGCCAGCGCTTCGTCCGCTGTCATCATCGGATTTCGTGTGAAACCAGAGAGTGGTGTCACCGACGCGGCGAAACACGCGGATGTACAAATCAAGTTGTACACCATCATTTATGAGTTGATTGAACAGGTCGAGGAATCGATGGAAGGCCTGTTGGAGCCCGATTCCAAGGAAATCGTGATTGGCCACGCGGAAGTGCGCAAAGTATTCGAGCTTTCCAAGGGACCGCCCGTGGCGGGCTGCGTGGTTACCGATGGCCGCATTGCGCGGAGCGCGCGGGCCCGGTTGCTGCGTCGCAAGGCCGTGCAGTATGAGGGACGCATTTCGAGCCTGAAACATTTTCAAGACGACGTCCGGGAGGCCAAAGCCGGGTCCGAGTGCGGCTTGCGGCTGGAGAATTTCCCGGGAATCCTGGAAGGCGACATCCTGGAGTGTTACACCGTCGAAAAAGTCGCAGCGAGTCTGTAAAACAAACAATCAACCGCCCAACGGCGGAGGATAAAACGCGGAATGATACAGGTGGTGTCGCCCGCCCTTCCCTTTCCCTGGGCCATCATTGCCATGAGCAACCATCGAATGGAGCGAGTTTCGGAACTGGTCAAGCGCGAGGTCAGCGAGATCGTGCTCGCGTTGAACCTGACCGACTGCGGCTTCGTGACCATCACCGCCGCAAAGATCAGCCCCGATCTCAAGGAAGGCCGCATCTATTTAAGCGTCATTGGTTCGGCCGAACAGAAACAACGCGCGCTTACCACTCTCGAACACCGACACGGCCACATCCAGCATGAGTTGGCGCACCGTATCGTCCTGAAATACACGCCGCGATTGAAGTTCTTTCTCGACGAGACAGAGGCGCACGCCAGTCACATCGAGCATTTGCTCGACGAACTCGGGGGCAAACCTGACGATGAGTGATGCTTGCCAGCAGATCAGTGAATTGCTACGGACCCAGTCCACGTTCCTGGTGCTCACCCACTATCGCCCCGACGGCGACGCGGTGGGATCACAGTTGGCGCTCGTGCTTCTGCTTCGGGATCTCGGGAAAACCGTCGAAGCGTGGAACGACGACGAGGTTCCGTCGAAGTTCCGCTTTCTGCCGCATGCGAATCTGATCACCCGCCCCCCGCCCGAGCCAAAGGATTTCGACGTCGTCATCGCCATCGACACCTCCACCTGGCAGCGGGTCGGCTCGGCGGCCCAGCGCATCCGCAATAAGAAGTATTTCATCAACATCGACCATCATGTCAGCAACGAGAAGTTCGGCGAGATCAACTGGATTGTGCCGGAAGCTCCCGCTGCGGGGCAAATCGCCTACGATCTGGTTCATCGCGGCGATTTCAAACTGACGAAAGAAATTGCCACCTGTCTCTTCGCGGCTATTTCGACGGACACGGGTTCTTTCAGTTACGCCGGTACCACGGCCGAGTCACTCCGTGTCGCCGCCAAACTGGTGGATACGGGGATCAACGTCGGCGAGATTTGCCGCCACGTTTACGAGAGCTATCCGTATGCGCGGCTCATGCTGCTCCAGAAGGCACTCGCCCAGATCCAATTGGCCGACCAGAAGCGCATCGCCTACACCTGGGTCACGGTCGAGATGTTCGAAGAATCCGGTGCCAAGCGCGAGGACACGGAAGGGCTCATTGACTATGCCCGCGCGATTGAAGGTGTCGTTGTGGCACTGCTCTTTGAAGAAATGGCCGAGCCGGGCAAGATTCGTATCAGCCTGCGTTCGAAACACCAGAAGATCGATGTGAATTCCATCGCGCGCCGCTTCGGCGGTGGCGGCCATCGCGAAGCTGCCGGCGCGCGCCTCTCGGGCGAACCGCACGAGATCGAGCACAAAGTGCTCGCCGCTGTGAGCGAAGCACTGGCTGCGGCAACACTCTGATTCCCCGGCCCCATGCAACCGCAGCTTTCACCATTTGACGGCGTACTATTGATCGACAAGCCCTCCGGCATGACATCGCACGATGTCGTGGACCGCGTGCGCCGCCACTTTGGTTTTAAGAAGGTCGGCCATTGCGGTACGCTGGATCCGGCGGCCACGGGCTTGTTGATCCTTGTCCTCGAACGTGCCACCAAGCTGCAGGACCGTCTGATGTCGGATGACAAGGCATACGAAGGCACCATGATCCTCGGCGTTTCAACGGATTCACAGGATGCCGACGGTGAAATCATCGCTCAGAAACCAGTGCCTCCCCTTACCGCCGACGACATTGAGGAAGTTCTGGCGAAATTTCGCGGCGACATTCAACAGATTCCCCCAATGGTCAGCGCGGTCAAGCACCAGGGCACGCCGCTCTATAAACTGGCCCGCAAAGGCAAGACGGTTGAACGCGAGCCGCGTTCCATTCACATCTATGACCTCCGCGTTCTCGCCATCGAGCTGCCGCGCATCACATTCCGTGTGGCCTGTACCAAGGGGACGTACGTGCGCACGATCTGTTCAGACGTCGGTGACCTGCTCGGCTGCGGCGCGCATTTGCACGAGTTGCGACGCACGCGGTCCGGCAAATTCGACGTGAGCGAAGCCCATCAACTGCCGACTGTCCTGGTACAAACTCGCGAAGAATTGAGATCACTGATCATTCCCATCCTGAAATTTGTCGGCTCCAGCACTGCGTGATGCAGGTCTTTCGCACATTCGAAGAACTGGCGAAGCACTCTCAAAAGGTTTGCCTGGCCATTGGCGTATTCGACGGCGTCCACTTGGGTCACCAACGCGTGATGGGACAGGCACACGACGATGCACGGGCAGCGAATGGCACAGCCGTGGTTCTGACCTTCGACCCACATCCGCTGCGGGTTCTGCAGCCCGACAAGGCTCCGCTGTTGTTGACTTCGACCGAACACAAACTGACGCTCATCGACAGGCTCGGGATGGACGCCTGCTTGTTGCTTGCGTTCGACAAGCCATTCTCGCTCACACCGCCGGAACAGTTCATCAACACGGTCGCGTGCCAGACAAACCAACTCCAGGAGATCTGCGTTGGCACCCGCTTTCGCTTCGGGCACGATCGCGCAGGCGATGTCCGATTGATGGAAGCGCTCGCCCCGCAATACGGTTTCATTGCCTGGGAGATCAAATCGGTGATGCTCGGCGAAGAGATGATCAGCTCAACGGCGATTCGACAACATGTGTTGCACGGCCAGCTCGATCGTGCCGCTGCGATGTTGGGACGACCGTTTTCGATCCTCGGCACCGTGGAGCCCGGTGACCACCGTGGACGCGAGTTGGGTTTCCCGACTGCGAACCTCAATTCCCACGACGAGGTTCTCCCACCCGACGGTGTTTACGTTGTTCGCGTCGTCATCGGCTTGGAACAATTTGGAGGCGTAGTCAATATTGGCGTGCGCCCCACCTTTGCGAGTACGCAACCCCTCCGTGTGCTGGAAGTCCATATCCTCGATCTTGCGCGCGAACTCTATAACCAAAAGGTTGAAGTTCTCTTTTTGTCGAAACTGCGCAACGAACAGAAGTTCCCATCGGCTGAAGCGCTAAAGACACAGATTGCCGCCGACATTCACGAAGCCCGCCAGATTCTGGGTCGGCAAAGTTGACGCAGCGTACACACCGCACCCATCAACTTTGCAATAGACCGCGCCCTAATATGCCGTCGGCGGCGGAATGAAATCCACATAGACCCAGCCCCGCGCGATTTGATTGGTCTGGTCGGAGAGCAGATAATGCACGTTCATTTTCTGTTGGTTCACCGTGGAGAATGTATCCGTCAGAAACATAATGGGGCGTGCCGAAGACGGGAGACCGCGGTCATACCGACCCTGCTCCCGGGAAAACACCACGTATTTGGGAATATTTCGTGGCGCGGCGAGCAGCGAGCGCGCGTGGATGACTGCGACGTTATAGTACCAGGCAGCGACCGCGGGATTCCGACCCCATTTTACAAAATATGTGTGATACGCCTGTACAACCAGCCCTCCGGCGATGACGTACGGCAGGATGCTTGATCCAAGTGGCGGCAACATGGGCGTGATCCGTCGCCACAGCCAGATTCCCGCCAGTGCGGCCGCGAACAGGGCGGCGGGAATCGTCAGGCTCGAGCGCAAAGCATGGGGAACATCCTCCGTTGATAATACCGCCGGCAACATTCCCGCCATCCAGAAGGCCAACAACCACCGCTGTCGAAAAACGGCCAGACCCACGCCGATGAAACAAAGAATGGCGACCGGCCAAAACAACATGGGTTGTCCCGAAAGGTTGTGTCGCCAGTTCTCGTCGCCTGCGAAGGCATACATACCCGCCGTTTTGGCGATATTGGAAAACAATTGCTGGATTGGGTGCGGAGATGCCATAAGGGAGACTTCATTAATACGGCGCACAAAATCAGCGCGATGACCGAGAAAGTACAGAGCGAGCGGCAGCACGGCTACCAGTGCCGCAGTCGCGGCGATGCTCCCAGCTTTTACGACATTTCGCCGGCCGAATTGGCGGGCCATCCGCGGCAGGAGTGTCGCGACCATCAAGGGGGTAATTCGGTACGTGGTGTACGTATGAAACCCAAGGCCGTAGACAAGCCCGGCGGTGATCGCCTCCAGGATATACCAACGCGAACCCTCGGCAAGACTCCGCGTACTGCGCCAAAAGAGATACAAACCCCAGAGCAGAAAGAACAGCGCGGAAACGGGCCGCGTCCCAAATCGTGACATCGTGATGTGCCAGATGCTGGTGGCCATGAATAGCGCAGCCAGTCGGGCGGTTGACTCATCCGCTATCTCCCGGCTGAAGAAATAAAACGCGATCACCGTCAAGGTACCGAAGATTGCGCTCACGAAACGCAGCACCCACGGTTCATTGTGACCAATCAGCCCCAAAGCCAGGGATTGAACATTGATAAACAAGCCTTCGCGCCCGCCGTTTTCCGGATAGAACACCTGGAAATGGCCGGTCCGCCACGCTTCCAGGGCATTGATCCCGTTCATAGCTTCGTCGGGATGAAGACCGGGGGGGACTTCCGGTAGTCGATAAAGCCGAAGAAACGCCGCCACCACTAAGATTGCCGCCACGGAAATTGCATTGGCGAGAGAGGATCGGCTCACGCTTTTCTTCCAAATTTCTTTTCCAACTCCGGGTAAGAAATCTGAATCATGGTCGGGCGGCCGTGCGGGCATGTGTAGGGCAATTCGCATTGGTGAAGTTGCTGCAACAGCGCGCGCAGTTCCTCACCGTGTAGTGGATCATGAGCCTTCACCGCGTGCCGGCAGACGGTTGTGGCAATCCGGTCTTCGCTCAACCGGCGGGCGTGTACTTCTTCGCCTGTCTGTCGCAGTTCGTCGATGATATTCCGAAACGTCTGCGCGAGGTTTGCCGTGGGAAAGTACGGCGGCAAGGCGTCGATCAAAAACGTCTTCTCACCAAACTCGCTCACACCAATGCCCAGCTTGTGCAGCGTTTTTTGGTTGGCATGAAGGAACACTGCGTCACGGGCATCCACTTCAACCGTGAGCGGCAGCAATAGCTTCTGGGCCGGCGCGGAATCCGTTTCCAATTCCCGCAGCATCTTCTCGAAGAGCACGCGCTCATGTGCCGCGTGTTGATCCATCAGCACCAGACCTTCCGCCGATTCGATCAGGACGTATAACTGCCCAATCACACCAAGAATCCGCCACAAACCTTCCTCGGTTCGAACCTCAGTAGACGGCGTGGCAGATGCCTCCCCATCCAACGGCAAAGGCATTGCTGGCTGTTGAGGAGTTTGGCTTGTTGCACCCTCCGTCGTTTGCAAAACCAATGGCGGATGGGCCAACGACGGCGCCGGCACTCCGCCAACTAGTGTTGTGAAACCACGATGCTCGGCTTTCGGCCAACCTTCACTTTGAACGGGCCGCAAGCCCGCGACCTCCGGCTCCAGCGCGGCACGGACCGCATCGATTACACACTGGCGCACGGCAAACTCATCACGAAAGCGCACTTCGCGCTTGGACGGATGGATGTTTACATCCACCGCTTCGGGATCGATATCGAGGAACAGAAACGTCACGGGGAATTTCCCCTTCATCAACGCTGTATGATATCCCTCCAGCAGCGCGTAGTTGATACCTTTGCTTTCGACGGGCCGTTGATTGACGAAGAGATGTTGTTGACGGCGGTCCGCGCGGCTGACACCGGGCTTGCCGATGAATCCCGTGACCCGTACATCACCGCGTTTCAAATCGACGGCGAGCAACTCCTCGGCAAGGCGCGCGCCGTGGAATTCGCGCAAGCGACCGAGTAGGTCTTTGGTCGGCGCGAGGTGGAACACTTCGCGGCCGTCAACGACCAGCCGAAACGCCACTTGGGAATGCGCCAGCGCACACAGCGTGACGATATGCTCGATATGCGCGGTCTCAGTGGGGATGGAACGTAGAAACTTGCGGCGTGCCGGCAGATTGAAGAAGAGATTGCGCACTTCCACCACCGTCCCTTCCGCCGCTCCTACGTCCGACACGGAGACGATCTTTCCACCGGCGATCTCGATTTGCGTACCGCTTAACGTGCCGCGCTCGCGACTTGTAAGCGTGAACCGTGAAACCGCCGCGATGCTCGGAATTGCCTCACCGCGAAAGCCAAGCGACGTGATACTGTGCAGGTCTTCCGCTTTGGAGATTTTGCTCGTCGCGTGAGACTCCAGTGCCAACAGCGTGTCGTCCCGACCCATGCCAAAGCCGTCGTCGGCAACGTTGATGAGGGAGCGCCCGCCGTTTTTGATCGTGACCGTGATGCGCCGCGCTTCCGCGTCGAGCGAGTTTTCCACCAGTTCCTTCACGACCGAAGCGGGCCGCTCGACCACTTCGCCGGCGGCGATCTGGTTGGCAACGTGCTCAGGGAGAAGACGAATGCGGTTCACCCGCGCAGTATACCGCGTCAGAGAGGCGTGTAAATCCGAAGTTTGGCGACCAGTGCCAGAAGTATTTTGGCAGCGAACGATGGTTCCTTCAGCACGGTTTCGCACGATAACTTGACCCCCACAGCGCCGCGATGCTAGATTCGCACGCTTCAAGCGATGTCGTGCTTTGAGATTTATGGTGGCCGTAGCTCAGCCTGGTAGAGCTCCAGATTGTGGATCTGGCTGTCGCGGGTTCAAATCCCGTCGGTCACCCCATTTTTTGCGTCCGTAGCTCAACTGGATAGAGCATCGGTCTTCGGAACCGAGGGTTGGGGGTTCAAATCCCTCCGGACGTACCAAATACCTATCTACTTACCCAAAGCCTGCTTGACGGATTGCAACAACAGATCGCGCTGACCGACAGGTTGCTTGTCGCGATAGCCACCGCCCAATTCCCAAAGGATCAACCCTCCCAGCCCCTTCTGTTTGGCGTAGGCAACTTTCGCGCGACAGGCTGTCGGATCATCATAGGAGATGAACTTGTCATTGGCGGACCCGGGTTGGTCGATGCTCAGATAAGCCGACTGCGCATTTGTGTCCCAGTAATACAATTGCGGCTGGTAATAGCTCGACATGATCGTCGAGTAAGCGATCTCCGTCGTCTTGGGCGGTATCTTCCAGGATTGTCGCGGTAACGTCGCGCCTCCGGTGGAGGTGCCGCTGCCTCCGCTCCAGACCATGCCATAGAAGGAAATCCCGATCCCCAGTTTGCTCGCAGCAACGCCGTGGGAGAGAAAATTACTGACAACTCCATCGGCGGATGGCACCAATTCGCCCGAGCCGGGGAACCGGTATCCGCCGTCGTAGATGGGCGCGTTAAACCACGTCACCCAGCCGGGGTAAGGCCCCGAAAAACTATAGGTCATCAGGTTGATCTGATCGAATCGGCTTTGCAGGGAAGCGAATAACGCGGGCTGAGATCCCACCGCTGCGGTCAGGAGCGGACGGGGAGAAATGGCATTGAGCGCGAGACGCAGTTCGTTGACGAGGTTGGAGTATGGACCAACATCCGCAGCGTCCAACGGTTCCCAGTCCACATCGACGCCGTCGTAACCCCGGGAGGTGACGAACTTCACAAGATTCGTGACGAAACGAGGCCGGTTCGCCGCGGTGGTCGCACCCCGAAAACCCTGCGCGCTATCTTCGCCGCCCACGGAGATCAACACCTTCACGCCGGCGGCATGGGCGCGCGCAACCACGTCCGTGGAATTTGCCAGCGTGACGGTATTCGTATCGCTGTCCAGGCTCCCGTCGATCCTCGGCACCACCGCAAAATGGATGACATGCGTCATCGCTGTAAAATCGACCTGTTGCGCCGGCAGGTAGTCTTGCATCCAACCGGCGTAATAAGCCGAGTTCCAAAGGCCGGCCTGAACTTCGCGTCCGGCAGTGCCCAGTAATCCCACCAGAAGAACAGCGAACATCGCATTCGCCCTCATTGGCTTCTTCATCCTCAGGAACTGTAAAGCGAAAGCGCTTGCGGGTGCAATAGCGCAATCGGAAGTGCGCCGGCAATTCCGGGCGAGTTGTTAGGCGACGCGTCGACAAGCCTACGCGTTGTAGGAGCTGGAGGTGAGAAACGGCGTGGGGTAGCTCCGCTCAGAGTTGCGATGCAACACGGCGTCAATGCGCGCCACCAATTCCTCGGTGCGGAACGGCTTGATCACATAGTCGTCGGCGCCGAGTTCGAATGCCTGCATCTTGTCGCAATGTTCGGCGCGGCCGGACATCACGATGATCGGCGTCCACTGGATCGCTCGGCTCTTGCGCACCATCCCGCAAATCTCAAACCCACTGAGACGCGGGAGAACGAGATCCAAAACAATGCCATTGGGCCGGGATTCCAAGACGTAGTTCAGCGCTTCAATGCCGTCCTTGACCCAATGCGTCTTGAAGCCCGCGCCTTGCAGCGCTTCGCAAACGATCGAGCCAACCGCCTCGTCGTCTTCGGCCACCAGTAAAAATTTCTTCTTCGAGGACGCAGCTTTGGATCTCATAGTCGATGTTCATTCAAAGCAGTCCACGTGCCAGCGCTCATGACAATCCCGTAGGGAAAATCACGGTTTCTTCGCAAAAGATACGACTTCTCACCTTTTCACGCATATGTCACACTCTGACTTCGCCGACCAATGAAGAACATCATCAAAGTCGATCCCAAGTCCCCGGAGCGTCGCGCCATCAAAGACGCCGCGGAAATTCTTCACGCCGGGGGACTCGTCGCCTTCCCCACCGAGACCGTGTACGGACTCGGCGCGCTGGCCCTCGACCCGCACGCCGTCCGCAAAATCTTCACCGCGAAGGACCGGCCCGATTGGGACCCGCTCATCGTCCATGTCCGCGACCTCGCAATGGCGCACGCGCTCATGAAACGGTTGTTGCCGCAATTCGAACTGCTCGTCAGCCGCTTCTGGCCGGGTCCCTTGACGTTGGTCGTCGAGAAAGCCGCTCAGGTTCCCGACGAAGCGACCGCGCGCCGCGCCACCGTCGCGCTGCGAATGCCGTGGCATCCCGTCGCCGCTGCGCTTCTGGAGGCCACCGGCGCGCCCATTGCCGCGCCGAGCGCCAATCGCTTTGGCCGACCCAGCCCGACACGCGCCGAACACGTCGTTGAGGATCTCGGCGACCGCGTGGACTTGATCCTCGATGCCGGCCCAACGCCGATGGGCGTGGAATCCACCGTGATCGATCTGACGCAATCGCCGCCGGCAATTCTCCGCCCCGGCGGCGTGAGCCGCGAGCAACTGGAGAAAGTGCTCGGACCCGTGCGACTGGCAGCGGGCGTTGCCGATGAGGCGGCACAAACCGGCCTCGCTGGTCCCGGCATGACGATCAAACATTATGCACCTCGCGCAGTGGTCGAATTATTTGAAAGCCCCGATGAACTTCACGCGCGTGCGGACAAGTTGCGACAGGAGGGCAAACGGATTGGCGTGCTCGACACAGCCCCCACCGTCGAGCGTCTCGCCCAAACTGTCTTCGCCCAGTTGCGCGATTTGGACACGCAGGGTATGGAGACGATATTGTGTCTGCTGCCGGCACCGCAGGGACTCGGTCTCGCTGTCCGCGACCGATTGCTGCGCGCCGCAGGTAAAGGAGGTCAAACATGAACAAAGGCGAAGCCGAAAAAAAGGTCCATGCGCTGCAGTTCTTAAGCAACCTGCTCCAGGAGACCCCCGGTATCACCAAGCTCGACGCCATTGAACAAACCGCCCTCCGCTTCGACCTCAACCCGCTCGAGGAAGAGTGGCTATTGCAGCAGTTGACGCTACAGCCACCGCCGGAGTAAAGTTCACCCGCTTTCCACATCGGAGGGGTGGCAGAGTGGTCTAATGCGCACGCCTGGAAAGCGTGTGGGGTCTGCAAAGGCCCTCGCGAGTTCGAATCTCGCCCCCTCCGCCAATCTTTGCCGGTGGCAAAGATTGCCGCGTCGTAGCGAAGCGAAGACGGGCTGCCGCGCCAATCATGAAATTCTACTACGTTTACGTCCTCGTCAGCGAAAAAGATCCGAACCGCTTCTACACCGGCTTCACGGAAAACGTCAAAGAGCGACTTCTTGAGCATAACTCCGGAAAATCCATTCATACCAGAGATCTCCGCCCCTGGCGCATCAAGACCTGCATTGCCTTCACCAATCGTCAATCAGCCTCCTCGTTCGAATGTTATCTGAAGACCTCATCCGGCCGCTCTTTCGCAAAGAAGCGTCTGTAGCGCCACCCCTGTAACGCCCCAATTTCCTTGACGACCGGGCGATTCTTTGTTGTATTCCGCCATGGGGTACATGGACGTTCGTCAAGGCGATGGCGCACGCCAAACGGGTCCTTCTTTCCCGCCGCAATCCGGTGGGCAGCGGACTCACGCAACTTGAAACACAGACAGAAGAGACGTTATGAAAACACTCCGCATTTTCATCGTAATCATCCTCGCAGTCATCGGCGCACGAACCGCCACGGCAGCCACGGCCACCGTGACGATCGTGTATAATTTCGGCAGCGGCGGCACCAGCACCAACGGCATTGGCAGCAGCCTGGACGGCTCGTATCCCGTGCAGCCGCCCATTCAGGGTACCGACGGCAATTTCTATGGCACGACCTTCGACGGCGGCACGGACAATGACGGCACTGTCTATATGATGACCCCGCAGGGCACCCTCACCACCCTCTACAGTTTCCAAGGGTTCGATGGTGTCGGCCCGCGCGGCCTTTTGTTCGAGACCAATGGGCTCTTCTACGGCACGACCCAGGAAGGCGGGGCTAACATCACGGAAGGCAGCGACTGCTGTGGCACGGTGTTCACCATCACTCCCCAGGGAACTTTCACCACCGTGCATAGCCTCGACTTCAACCAGTCCGAGGGCGATACGGACGACTCCGGACTCGTGCCGACCGGTGCTGGCGACTTTTTTGGCACCACCTATGGCGGCGGCAACAGCAACAACTTCTTCAACGGCACCAACGCCACCGACAGCTTCGGTGATGGCGTGCAGAACCCGCCCGGCACCGTCTATCGGATCACCCCGGAGGGCACGTTGACCACCCTCCACAGCTTCAGCGGCGCCGACGGTTCCAATCCGGGCAAGGAGGCTGTCGTGGGCCTCAACGGTGACCTCTACGGGACGACCCTGTTCGGCGGCGCCTCCAACGCCGGTACGGTTTACACTATCAGTTCCGCCGGCACGTTCACGACTCTCTACTCGTTTACCGATGGTGACGACGGCGCGCATCCGAAAGCGCAGCTCCTCCAGGGTAACGATGGCAATTTCTACGGCACGACTCTCGATGGTGGCGGCAAGGCGGGCCAAAGACAATGCAGTGTGAACGGTTGCGGCACGGTCTTCAAGATCACCCCGCAAGGCACGCTGACCACCCTCCACGATTTCGCCGGTAGCCCGGAACAGGCCCATCCGGGAAGCCTGACGCAAGGTACCGACGGCAACTTCTACGGGACCAGCTTCACCGGCGGCAAGTTCTTCCTCGGCACCATTTACTCCATCAGCCCGCAGGGCAATGTGATTACGTTGTACGAATTTGACGCCACCAACGGCACCGGGCCGATCGCCGGCCTGACCCTTGCCAACGATGGCAGTTTCTACGGCGCGACCACCGCCGGCGGTACCCACAATCAGGGCGTCATCTTCCGAATGGTGGTTGACACCAACTGCACCGTCGCGGTCACCCTCGCCAACGTCGCGATCACGGCCAAAGGCGGCTCCAAGAGCATCACTGTAAAAGCCGATAGCGACTGCTCCTGGTCGGCTTCCACCACCAACTCCTTCATCACCATCACCGCGGGGGCCAGCGGTGTCGGCGACGGCAAAGTCACCTTCACCGTTCCCGCCAACACCAACTTCTTCGCCCTCAACGGCGCGATCACCATCAAGAACGTGACCTTCCCCGTCACGCAGGCGCTGGGAGGTTGCACGTTCCGCATCAGCCCGAAGAGTGCCAAGGTGAAAGTGGGGGGTGGCCCAACTACCGTGAAGGTCACACCCAAGTACAACGATTGCGTCTGGAACGCGTCGACTACCAACTCGTTCATCACCCTCGTCGGCGGCGGCACGAATATCACCGGCAAAGGCGCCGTCACCTGCAACATCGCCAGCAACGCCACTTCCTCGATCCTCACCGGCACCGTCACCGTCGCCGGCCAGACCTTCACCGTCATCCAGGCCCCTACGAAATAGAGTCGAAGGGCCATCAAGAGGCATTAAAGACCACTTCAATTGGGTTCGTTTTCCAAAACGAACCCAATTTACAAACCGCTCTGCAAACGGCATAAGTTTCTGCAACAAAAAGTGTTGCGTTATAAATTCATCGAAAATAAATTGGGTTCGTTTCGCAGAAACGTATAGGAGTGTATTGGAAAGTGCCCCCACTTTGGCTTTCTTTGGAGTGCTGCGACTCGTCGCAGCTCTGCCGCTTCCCGGTCCGACTTGTAGGGCAGGCGCTCCGCCTACCATTCGCTTCGGATTGTAGGGCGGGACAGCCCGAAGGGTTTCCCGCCGATGGGTCATAGGGTTCACCACAAAGAGAAAGCAACCGCCCCTCCCACCCAACCGCTTCTTTTCCAGGTTAGCGATCATGCCCGCACTATATCGGTATCCGAATACTAAATCTAGGAGCAATATTAATACCCGATTAATAATTCCCATTCCAGACTTGACGAGGCACCCGGCCAGCTTGCACCAGAGTAAATTAAGGGGGAACAAGCACAAGACCTATGACAGAAGGATGTTGAGGCAGAAATTGGCTCCCCGCTTTGGACGGTTTGCGAACCTTGCGGTTCCATTTCACTCGGATAGCGCTTTTCGCCTCCTGTCCGAATTCAAGCATGCGCTTGCACGCGCACCTTGGCCCGAGTGCATAGACTATGTCGCACACCTCAGCCGGAAGGAATAAAAACGTAACGGATGCCGTTCGATTCGCAGACGCTCTTTATATCATCCATATCTTTTCCGTTAAAAGGAAGAAATGGAGGAGTACATCTACCAGCCACCTGAAGGGTACACCCCTTGGGCAGGCGTGAAACTCCTATCTTCACGTCACGCGCGGACCGATACGCAATCTGATTAAGTATGACCACCACCCCTACGAAGTTCGGCGAATTAGTATCGGATAGCTGGAGCGGTTTCCTGTCAGCATACTCGTAATACCTCAGTTCGTACGTGTTTTCTGCAGCGGAAGTGCCTGGAGCTTTTGTGGTGGAAGCGCTGGGAGATCTCGCACACGACGATAACAAACAGAATATCGCCACACAGCTAAGGAAAGGTATGTTGTTCATGGTCTATTAGCCACAACGATACACCGTACCTCAGCTTGATGGGGTATGCAAACTTACGCGCAGGCAATCGACCAAACATTGGCGTGCCCTAAAGCCATTGAGGAGCCAAGGCTTGACTCTTGACAGTCGGCGGAGAAAGGGCCAGTTCGCTTGTTCATAACGGTGTTCCACCAACATCCCTCTCCGACCACATGCTATCACTCGCAACAACACGGACAAGCCGGTTCACAATCTGAAACTCGTTGACTCCCTCACGGCCCCGTCGTACACCAGAACCGTATCGATGACGGTATGAATGACTCCGAAAAATCCGCCGGCCATCCCGCTTCCACGAGAAGAACGATCCGCATCGTCGTAATTCTTGCCGTCCTTGGCGCGCTTGCCATCGGGGGCTTGTATCACTACGTCACTTCGGGCGGCTTGCGAGCTCGCCAGAAGCCTTCGAAACTCGAAATCTTCGTGGCGTCGTCGTTGGTGGACCTGAGCATTCCGAAAGAGGCCAGGGAGATGAAGAACCCGCTCACCGCTTCCGCAGACGGAGCGGATGTCGCCGCCGGCCGCGAATTGTACCGGAAGAGTTGCGAAATCTGCCACGGCTTCGACGGCAGCGGGAAAACTGCCGCGAGCGCAGGCCTGTATCCTCCTCCACTCGACCTCCGCCGTGCTTCCCTTGCAAAGGAAAAGCGAACGGATGGCGAACTGTTCTATTTCATCCGCAATGGAGTTCGAAACACAGGCATGCCGGGGTGGCAGTTACCCGACCAACAAACCTGGCAGCTCGTCGCCTACATCCGCAATCTGCCGGAAACCGTTTCGCTGGAAGCGCAAAGTGCCAACACGGAATACGAATCATCGATAACAACCGCTCATTACGTTGGTTCAGTATCCTGCCAATCCTGCCACGCCGAACTCTACGCCCACTGGCGCAAAACCCCGATGGCCAATGTGGTGCGCGATCCGCATGAGCACCCCGACGCGATCATTCCCGACCTCTCCACGACCAATTCACTCGTGACTTTCACCACGAACGATATCGCCTTCGTCTACGGCAGCCGCTGGAAGCAGCGCTATTTCAAGAAAGTGGGCGACGATTACTATCCCTATCCCGCGCAATGGGACATCACGCACCAGCAGTGGCGCCCGTATTTCGCGAAGGACGACTGGTGGTCGCCTCTGTATCCGCCGGATAATTTCCAGCGCCCGACCAGCGCGCTCTGTGACGGCTGTCACTCGGTGAATTACGATATCAAATCCAAAACCGTCACGGAATGGAACGTCGGCTGCGAAAGATGTCACGGCCCCGGCAGTGAGCACGTCCAGCACCCGACAAGCTTCAATATCGTGAACCCGGCCCATCAGGGCTATGTCGCGGCCGGCGATGTCTGCATGTCATGCCATTCCCAGGGACGGCCATTAACGAATCCCATCGACGGAAAATATTACGATTGGCCGGCGGGCTACGACGTAAACCATCACCTGAAAGACTTCTGGAAATTCGAAGATCACAAGCTGGGCGAGACGTCGTTCACTCACTTTGGGGACGGGACCGCGCACAAAAACCGCATGCAGGGCAACGACTACGTTACGAGCCAGATGTACACCCACGGCGTCGCCTGCTTCACCTGTCACGACGCCCACGGCACGGAGTACCCCGCGAGCCTGCGCAAGCCGGCTGCGACCCTGTGCCTCGATTGCCACGGCCCGAATTCTCCCAATGGGCCGCACGCACCCACACTCGAGGCGCACACGCATCACCTGCCCGGCAGCGCAGGCAGCGATTGCATAGCCTGTCATATGCCGAAAATCGCCCAGACCATCGCTGACGTGAATGTCCGCAGCCACACCTTCCGCTTCGTCACTCCCGCCATGTCCGAAGCGCTGCATATCCCGAACGCCTGTAATATCTGCCACGCGGATAAATCCACCGCCTGGGCCACCGATGCGTTGAAGAGTTGGTCCGACCGCTCCCCCTGGCGCATGGCCAACTGACAACGCAATGGCTGCAACCCGGCGTATTTCAGCGATTCCACTGCACTCGAATATCCCGGATGTACTTGATTTCAGGGGCTGGGTTTGCTCCACTCCACGTGTTCGAGGAAAGCTTATGAGAATTTCGGGTATCCGGATCGCAATCATCGTTCTGCTCCTGCTCGGTTTGTCGGAAAACGGTAATGCGCAGACGCTCACCACCCTGTGGCAGTTTACCGGCGGTGCCGATGGTGGCATGCCGCGAGCGGGGCTGGTTCAGGATGGCAGCAACTTTTTCGGGACGACCCAGGAAGGCGGGACGAGCAGCAGCGGCACCGTGTTTTCGATCACTTCCAGCGGCAACCTGACGAATCTTTGGTCGTTCACCGGTGGCATCGATGGCGGCAGCCCGGTCGCCGGGTTGGTGCTGGGCAATGACGGCAATTTCTACGGGACGACGGCCGACGGCGGGGCCGACGGCGGGGCCAACGGCTGGGGTACGGTATTCAAGATCACCCCGGCGGGCACATTGACAACCTTGTGCCAATTTGACCACGACACGAACGGCGCCAACCCGGTCGCGGGGTTGGTGCTCGGCAGTGACAGCAATTTCTACGGCACCACGTTGAACGGCGGCCCATCGCGCCGCGGCACGGTGTTCCAGATCACTTCGGCGGGAACACTAACGACCCTGTATGATTTTCCGGACATCCTGAACGGCGGCAATCCGGGCGCGGGGTTGGTCCAGGGCAGTGACAGCAATTTTTACGGATCAACCCGCAACGGCGGGCTGTTCGATGCCGGGATGGCATTCAAAATCACGTCGGCGGGCACGTTGAATTGGTTGTCCAGTTTCGTCGGCATCCCGAACGACGATGGCGGCGCGAATACGCTGGTCCAGGGCAGCGACAGCAACTTCTACGGGACAACATTTGACGGAGGGGGAAGCTTCAAAGGGATGGTATTCACCATGAATACGCAAGGGACGGTCACGACGTTGTCTTCGCTGTCCAAAGACGCCGCCCCGGCCGCGGGGTTGATCCAGGGCAGTGATGGCGATTTCTACGGGACGACCTCCCTGGGCGGCACGGGTTTCGGGGCTCTGTTCAAGATCACCTCGGCGGGCACGTTGACCATGCTGCATAATTTCCAGGGCGGCGCGGAAGGCGCCAACCCGTTCGCGAGCCTGGTCCAGGGCAGTGATGGCAATTTCTACGGCACCACCGCGCTGGGCGGCACCAATAACGCGGGCACCGTCTTCCAATTCATTCCCCCCTGCACGTACACACTCTCGACCGGGCTGGTGATGTTTGCTGCCAGCGGCGGCGACGGCACCTTCACCATTAACACGACAGCCGTCTCCCCGGATGACACGAACTGCGCCTGGGCCGCGACCACCAATGTTGACTGGATCACGATCACCTCCGCCGCCAGTGGGGAAGGCGACGCAACAGTTTCTTATTCCGTGTCCACCAATCCCGCCGCCCCCGCGCGTACCGGCACGATCACGATTGTTGACCAGACGTTCACGGTCGATCAACTGGGAGCGACCGTGTTCACCGTCTCGCTCAGCAATGCCGTGCAGAGCTGCAAGACCAAGTCCACGTTCGATAGAAAGACGATGACCACCAACATCACCACCACCTGCACCGTTGACCTCGATCTGATTGTCAATAATACCGGGGTGACCAATTCCCCCAAGTTCTCGGTGGTGCTCTGGGGGACCCAGGGCAGTACATTCAACCCTGATGCGGGCTCACCGCCGGTGGGGAAAAAAGTGGGGGCTCTTCAAAAAAATGCATCGGAAACAGTCACGGTCAAGGCCACATTTAATGGAGACCAGTCCGGCGACTTTATCTTCGCCACCGATACCAACCAAAACGTCCTGGCTTCCATCGAAGTCCCTTGATGAAATGCGAAGGTGGGAGACGGTTGGAACACCGCCTTGTCGACGACCGCTCATCTCTTGACGAACTGCCGGTACAACTCCGCGTACGTGCCGTTCGCTTCCAGCAACTCCGTATGCGTCCCGCGTTCCACGATTTTTCCCTGGCTCAATACGAGAACGAGGTCCGCATGGCGAATCGTGCTCAGTCGATGCGCGACGACGAAACTGGTGCGGCCTTGCAACAACGTCACCAGCGCCTTCTGGATGCGCGCTTCGGTCATGGCGTCCACGGAACTCGTCGCCTCATCCAGAATCAAAATGCGCGGGTTGGCCAGCATCGCGCGCGCAAAACAAATCAACTGGCGTTGGCCCAGCGAGAGATTCGCGCCGCGTTCCCCCACCGCCGTCGCAAACCCCGCCGACAGCGAACCGATCACATCAAGAAAATCCAGTTTGCGGACAGCGTCCACAACTTCTTCATCGGTCGCCGCGGGCCGGGCAAAGCGAATGTTGTCCATCACCGTGCTGCTAAAGAGGAAATTCTGTTGGCTGACAATCCCCATTTGTCGATGCAGCGAATCACCCTGGATGTCGCGCGTGTCGAACCCATCGATCAGCACTGCGCCTTCCCCCGGCAAATAAAACTTCGTGATGAGATTCACAATGGAACTCTTGCCGCTCCCCGTGTGGCCAACCAGCGCAATGGTCTTCCCCGGTTCGGCAACGAAATTCATGTCATCGAGCGCCAGCCGATCGGGCACGTAACCGAAACTGACGTCGCGAAACTCGACGCGTCCCTCGATGCGCGGCAGTTCGCGTACCGTTGGCGGCTCCTCCCAATCCGGTTTCGCGTCGAGTAAACGAAAAACCCGTTCCGCCCCCGCCATCGCCGCCAGCGCCTGGTTGTACATGTTGCCCAGCGGCTGGACAGAACTGAAAAACAGGTTCGCGAGGAAAAAGAACTGGATCAGGTTGCCGACGTCCATGTGAATCGTCGGACTCAGTACCCGATAGCCGCCCACAATCAACAACACCGCGGTGAACGTCTGGCTGTTCAATTCGAGCATCGGCAAAAACACGCCTGTAGCTCGCGCTACGCCGAGATTGTAAACCGAGTGGTCCATGAGCAGGTCGGTGAACAGGCCCGCGTTCACGTCCTGCCGCACGAATCCCTGCGTCACGCGAATTCCCGTGACCGATTCCGCGATGGTCGCCGTCACGCGGCTCCAGCTCTCCTGCACTTTGCGGTTCGCGTTGCTCAACGTCCGCCGAAAGTGGTAGTTCATGCCGTACAGGATCGGCGCCATGGCCAGCACGACGAGGAACAGCACCTTGTCGTACCAGAACATCAGCGCCGCGCAAAAAAGCATCTGCCCCCCCTGCACCGCCGTGATGAAAAACACGTCCTGCCACCCTACCCGCATCGCCTCGGCATCGGACGTATAACGGCTAATGATGCGCCCGATTTTCGTCCGGTTGTAGAAACTCATCGGCATCCGCAATAAATGTTGAAAAATGTCACGTCGCAAATCCTGCAACACCGATTCCCCCAACTCCAACGCCAGCCGTTGCCGAAAGTGAAAACAGAACTGCGTCAACGCCGCGAACACCAAAAACCCCACCGCACCCCACATCACGCCTACCGGGTCGCGCCGCGCAATTGGCCCGTTGATCACTGCGCCGATGATCCACGTCAGCGTGGGTAGTTGAATCGAGCGAAGAACCACGGTCAGGAACAACCAATTCCGCTTGCGCGCATGCGCCTGCGTGTACCGCAACATCCGCCAGATCAACCGCATTTCGAGCGGACGCAGATTCAGCTCGTCGAGGTCTTCCTGCCGTATTTGTGTGAGCGCCGCTTTCATGTGGTGGCAAACTGCAATTCCGCCGTGCGGCGGTACGGCCCGTCCGCGCGCACCAATTCCTCGTGCGTGCCAACCTGCACAATCCGTCCGTCTTCCAAAACAATGATGCGGTCGGCGCGACGCAACGAGCTGATCCGGTTGGCCACCATAAATGTCGTGCGCCCGCGCATCGCATTCTCAATCGCTTCCAAAATCTCCTTCTCCGTCTCGGGATCAACCGCCGCCGTGGGGTCGTCGAGCAACAGGATCGCAGGATCAAGCAACAGTGCGCGCGCAATAGCGAGCCGCTGGCGCTGCCCGCCCGATAAATCCTTGCCGCCTTCGCCGAGCAATGTGTCGTAGCCTTTGGGCAGTTTTACAATAAATTCATGCGCCGCCGCGATCTTCGCCGCTTTCTCAACCTCCTCGCGCGTCGCATCCGGATGTCCAAACGCGATATTGGCTGCGACGGTGTTGCTGAAAAGAAAACTCTCCTGGAATACCAGCCCCACGTTGCGACGTAGATCGTCGAGGTTGAGCTTTCGCACATCCGTGCCATCAACCAGCACGCGTCCCCGCTGCGGGTCGTAGAAGCGCGTGATCAAACTCAACAACGTCGTCTTGCCCGAGCCGGTCGGCCCGAGGATGGCGATGCTCTCCCCCGGTCGCGCCTCGAAGGAAACCTCCTGCAACTCCGGATCATGCCCGGCGTTGTACCCGAAGCTAACTTTCTCGAATCGCACCTCGCCCTTGGCGCGGGCCAGCCGAATCGCGTTGGGCGGATTGACAATCTCGATGGGCGCGTCGAGCACTTCGAACACACGCCGAGCGCCGGTGAGGCTCTGTTGGATGGTGTTGGCAATCTGCGCGATGTTCGCGATCTGCGCCGCGAACTGCTGCAAGAGTCCCGCGAACACAACCATGCCGGTGCCCAGCGGCAATTGTCCCGCGATAACAAGATGCCCGCCGTAAATCAGCAATACAAACAGGCTCACCTGCGTCAGCATCCCGATTGACGGCACAAAAAAGCTCACGCGCCAGAAAATCGTCTGCTGCTGCACGCGTACGGCTTCGTTGCTCGCGGCAAAGATGGCACTTTGTTCCCGTTCGCGGGCGAAACCCTTGATCGTCTGAATTCCCTGCGCGGTTTCGGCGACATGTAGGATCATCCGGTCCACCAACTCGCGATTGCGCACATATTCCGGTTGCACCATGCGCGAGAATATCGCGGAAATCACCCACAACAACGGGATCACCGCGAGGCACGCCAGCGTCAGCTTCGCGTGGATGGTCAGCATGTACGACAGGAACACGACAAGCGACAACACCATGATGATGCTTTGGATCAGGACGTTGTTGACGAAGTTCGCGACCGCACGCGAGTCGCCGGTGACGCGATTGATGATCGAACCCGTCTCATTCGCATCGTAGAAGCGAAAGCTGAGCCGCTGGAGTTTTTCATAGACGCGCGCCCGCATCTCCACCACGATGTACCGCTCCACCAGCACCGCCACGGCGATGCTGTAAATATAATTCAGCACGGCCCGCAGGATCGCAAACGCGAACATGATCGCCGCAAGGACCGTGAGCACCTTCATCGGCGACCATACCGACGGCGGGACCAGCCCGAACGGCCAGTGCGGCGGCTGCGCCGTCGGCGAGTGAATCTGCCAGCGCACGAAATCAATCCCCAGGCCTGTCAGCCCCAGTCCCGCCAAACCCATCGCGAGCAGGATCAATTGGTAGATAAACACCTTGATGCAACCCGCGCGATAGCGCCAACTCAGCGCCAGCAACCGACGAATGATCGTCCAGTCCGATTGCTTGTTCGCTTGCATGGTTGCGGGAGTCGGCATCCCGAAAAGCAAACCACGTTGCGGCGACGCGAACAAGAGAGAACTCATCAACGCGCTTGGCTTGGCCGGGCACCTCGCTATAATCGCTCCACTATGTCCGCCAAGAACCCGCTTTTTTCCGCAGCTAAACCCGTCATCGGCATGATTCATTTGGAAGCGTTGCCTGGCACGCCCGCCGCCCGGCGCAAGGTGCGCGAAATCGAGTCGCTGGCGCTACGCGAGGCAAAAATCTACCGTGAGGAAGGCGTCCACGGCATCATGATCGAGAATATGCACGACACACCGTACCTCCGCAGCGAAGTCGGCCCGGAGATCGTCGCGGCCATGGCCATCGTCGCGTCAGCGATAAAAGAAGCGTCCAAACTTCCCTGCGGTGTCCAGGTCCTGGCCGGCGCAAACACGGAAGCCATGGCGGTCGCACACGCGGCTGGCCTGGATTTCACCCGCGTCGAAGGATTCGCGTTCGCCCACGTGGCGGATGAAGGTCTCATCCAGGCGTCCGCCGCTCCCCTGCTCCGCTACCGCAAACAAATCGGCGCCGACTGCGTGCAGGTCTGGGCCGACGTGAAGAAGAAACACAGTTCGCACGCGATCACGGCCGACATTGGCATCGGCGAGACGGCGGAAGCGATCGAGTTCATGCGCGGCGACGCGGTGATCATCACCGGATCCGTCACTGGCGATCCACCCCAACTCGCGGACATCCGGTCAGCCAGGGAACATTGCCGCCTGCCGATCTATCTCGGCTCCGGTGTGACCACGCAGAACCTGGCAAAATACTACTCTCTCGCGGATGGCTTCATCGTGGGATCATACTTTAAATTAGACGGCCTCTGGTCGAATGCGGTGGATGCGAAACGCATTGACAGTTTTATGAAAAAGCACGCGCTGCTTGCAAAGTAGCAATCACGGCTAATCGCCCGGTTGTTTGGCCCGCTGGATGGCCCGAATTGCGCTCGCGGCCATGACGATGCAAAACAGAAGTACCGGAAAGCTGACGTAAGCCATGAACCGCGAGAATCCGATATACTCGTAGTGCGGATCGGGGTGAAACCAACCGTCGCGGATACACCACATTTCCCAGACCAACAGCAGGAGAGCCGTCGTGCCGTACTTGTTCCTGACTTCCCCGGCGGTTAAACGACGGCGGTGGTGTTCTGGCGGTTGTTTTTCTTCCATCGCGGCGCCCTTCTCTGAGAAAAACCTCAGCGCAACCGTCGCGGGCGCACTTGCTCATCCCTGGTCGTGGTGTTCGACTTCTCGCCGCTAGTACATCGCCGTGCGGACGAGGTCAATGATGGATCGGGAACTGGTTTTGCCCCGTGGAACCGGCGGCGGTTCCAATTCGGCGAGTTTGCGGACGGGTAACTGCCTTAATTCGTATTCCGCCTGCAGCCAGTCATCGAAATCGTGGCCATCGGTCCGTCCCCGTTCGAGATAAAGCTGGTAGGCACGAGCGGCAATCTGCTCGGGCGTTAAATTTTGTTGTGCCATGCCAGTCGTTCCCTTTCTTTTGCTGTACGTCACCGCCAGCCATCGTTCGGCGCTGCGGCACATCAGACCTCCTTGTTACGTCAGACACGCCGTGTTTTATAATCGCTCAATCTTTCCGAATTGCAAGATTTTCGTGCAGGGCATGGTTTGACCCGCCCGTCCCGATTTGTTACTACAGTGTCTCAGATGCAACCATGGCTGCCACGGGTTCGGGCAATCGGTAACAAATTCCGGACATTGATCTGGCCACAACTGGCCAAACGCTCCCCCGGTGACAATACCTTCCTCCTTCTCCTGCCGTTGGTCGGGTTGGCGGTTGGTTTCACCTCGGTCGTGACCGCGCATATCATTTCCTTCCTCCAAAACCAGTTCTGGGGGAACGGTCAGAACCTGCTTTCCGTCGCGGACGACAATCGTTGGCCGCTCCGTATCCTCATCCCGCTTGTGGGGGGGTTATTGGTAGCCTTGATTGGCATGATTTTCCGCGTCCAGACTCGCGGTGGCGGCATTACCACCATCATGCAAGCCGTCTCGCTCAAAGGCGGGGTAATCTCCGTGCGCCAAACCGTGCCGCGCGACTGGGCTGCCATTGTGACGATTTCCACGGGCGGTTCCCTGGGTCGCGAAGGCGCGATGGCCTTGCTGGCCAGCGCCATCGGCTCCTACACGGGACGCCGCTGCAAACTTTCAAAGCAGCAGCTTCGCGTGCTGGTTTGCGCTTCGGCGGCGGCCGCCCTAGCGGCGGTATACAACGCGCCCATTGGCGGCTCGCTCTTCGCCCTGGAAATCCTCATGGGCAACTTCGCGCTCGAAGTGCTCGGACCCGTGGTTGTGGTGTCAGTGATCTCCACGCTGGTGTTTCGCAGTTGCATGGGCAACCTGCCGCGCTTCGAGGTGCCGCATTACGAGCTGGTGTCCGCGTGGGAACTGCTGCCGTACCTCGCCTTGGGGATGCTGTCCGGCCTGATGTCCCTGCTGTTCCAACGGTCGCTGTTTGGGCTCCAGAATGGCTTTGAAAAACTCCCCCTGCCGAAATGGCTGAAGCCCGCCATCGGGATGGCACTCGTCGGAGTCATCGGCGTGTGGTACCCCCACGTTTACGGCAACGGCTTCGAAGCCGTGAACTTGAACCTGCGCGGCCTGCTTCCGATTCACCTGATCCTGGCATTGATTCTCTTTAAGATGCTCGCCTCATCGCTAACATTTGGCTCAGGCTGCGCAGGCGGACTCTTTACGCCGTCCCTGATGTTGGGGTCCCTCATCGGTGGCGCGTTCGGCTACGAAGTCCATCATTTGTTCCCCCACGCGACGGCCGAGCAGGGTGCCTACGCGCTGGTGGGCATGGGCGGGCTGCTCGCGGGGATGACGCATGCGCCGCTCACGGCAATCATGATGATTTTTGAACAGACCAACAACTACCAGATCGTCCTGCCGCTAATGTTCGTCTGCATCGTTAGCCATTTCACAACGCGCCTCTTTGGGGCGCGCTCGATGGAGGAGGAATCCCTGCGCCGACGCGGCGTCGTACTACCCACGGGACTCGAAGCCGGCGTCATGCAATCACTGCGCGTGGAAGACATCATGCACGATGACGTCCCCGCCATCAGCCACTCGGTCCCCTTCTCCATGGTTGTCGAGCAATTCCTGAAAGAGCCGTACAGCAACCTGTACGTGGTGAACAGTGCCGGGAAGTTCCTCGGCGCGATCCGGCTCCATTCGATGAAGGAAATGCTGCACCAGGGCGAGTCGTTGTCGTCCGTCATCGCCGACGATCTGGTGGATGATTCGTTCCAATTCGTGACCCCGCGCCAGAACCTGGCCGACGCAATGGACATCTTTTGGCGGGAAAACGCCGAGCGCCTGCCCGTCATCAACAATCCCACCGACCGCAAGCTGATCGGTTGGATCTCCAAGCGCGACCTGCTGGGCGTGTACAGCCAGGAGATCATGCGCAAGCGGCAGCTTCTTGGCCATTTTGTCGTTCGCGAAGGCGATGAGAAACGCGATGTCTTCCTGGAACTGCCCGAAGGCTTTGAACTGCATACCGTCGAGTTGCCGGCGCATCTGGCCGGCCGATCGTTGGCGGACCTTGCGCCCCGGGCCAACTACGGCATCCACATCCTCGCCATCAAACGTCGCGACCCGGTCACCGGCCGCAGTCTCACGGAAATACCCGAATCCAACACGCGACTGGTCATCGGCGATGACCTCGTGGTCATCGGCAAAACCGAGAGCATCGCGCAATTCCGTGCCGCGCTCGCGCCGACCGTTGAAAATACGGTGGGGTGAGCTACAGTATTCACAACATGAGCACGGACCAACCACTGCCGTCACCGGAAGAGATCCAGAAAAAACTTTCTGAATTCATGAAGCAGGAATTTGGCGACCGGGTCGTCTTCGCCTCGCCCCAGACCGAGACGGTGGAGACCACGCCGCCAGCCGAGGAACCGAAGCGCAAGGAGATCGAGTTCGATTTCCATCTCAAGCCCAAGGAAGTCAAAGCGCACCTCGACCGCTTCGTCATCCAACAGGAAGACGCCAAGAAGGCCCTCGCCATCGCCGTCTGTGACCATTACAACCACGTCAAGGCTGCCGAGCACGGCGAGGAGCTGCGCGATTACGTGAAGCAAAACGTGTTGCTCATCGGCCCCACGGGCGTGGGCAAGACGTATCTGATCAAGACGATTGCCGACCTCATCGGCGTGCCGTTCGTGAAAGCGGACGCCACCAAGTTCAGTGAAACCGGTTACGTCGGCGGCGACGTGGAAGACCTTGTACGCGAACTCATCCACCGCGCCAACGGCGACGTCACTCTCGCCAGCTACGGGATCGTGTACCTGGACGAGATCGATAAGATCGCCACGCCCACCAATATCATCGGGCGCGACGTCAGCGGTCGCGGCGTGCAGACCAATCTGTTGAAACTCATGGAAGAAACGGAAGTCCCCCTGCGCTCGCCCACGGATATTCAAGCGCAATTGCAAGCCGCGTTCGAATACCAGCGGCGTGGTGGCAAGGTGAAACGCGAGACGATCAACACCCGTCACATCCTCTTCATCGTCAGCGGCGCTTTCGATCAAATGCTGGACATCATCCGCAAGCGTGTGCGCCAGGCAGACATCGGTTTCGGCGGTCATCTGACCGAATCCGTGAGCGAAGCGGAACTCCAGCGGCGCGCGCAGACGGAGGACTTCGTAAAGTACGGGTTTGAACCCGAGTTCATCGGTCGCCTTCCCGTCCGCGTCGTCCTCGACAAACTCGCCGTCGCCGACCTTTACCATATCCTCAAACAAAGTGAAGGCTCGGTCATCAAGCAGTACGAATCGAGCTTCCATGCCTTCGGAGTCGACGTGATGTTTTCCGACGATGGCCTGCATGCCGTTGCCGAGAAAGCCGCGCTCGAAAATACCGGCGCACGTGGGTTGCT
>Ga0206891_10054_pt1 | contig 35995 bp, 28 predicted proteins | sample Alteio_BWOrgHeat_55_FD_153246 | JGI IMG/M metagenome (GOLD analysis project Ga0206891, IMG submission 153246) | Enriched cells from forest soil in Barre Woods Harvard Forest LTER site, Petersham, Massachusetts, United States - Alteio_BWOrgHeat_Nextera7 ...
CATGCACTTTATCCGGAATAACCAAATCCATCATCGTTATAAAAATTTGAGCAGCAAAAATACATAAAATTTAAATATAGTGTGACATATTGGCAGAATTAACAAAATGAATGTTTTGTTGTTATAACAACTAAAGACTGCTAAAATTAATGTTACAAAACAAAACCGTTCACAAAAAATCAATTCGCAAATGGCCCATTGTGTTATTAGCAATAATTTTATTATTAGGATGCACGGCCTGGTATTTTTATAACAATTACATAGCCGGCAACCAATGGAAACCCTTGTTACAGGCGAAGTTAAAGGAACTGGTGCTAAGATCAACCGACAGTTTATACCATATAGAGTATTCAGATTTTGACCTGGATATCACATCTGGTAATGCCACCTTATCCGACTTTAAACTCGTGCCTGATTCGGGTGTTTACCAAAAACTCGTCGCTTTAAAAAAAGCGCCCGATAATCTTTTTATCCTGAGTGTTAAAAAATTGAGTATTAAAAATGTGGGCGCCCGCAAAGCTTACAAAGAAAAAATATTGAACATCAGCGATATCTCTATTGATAACCCAAATCTTACCATAATAAACAAACGCTATGATTTTAATGATACCGTAAAAGTTGGCAAACCAAAAACGCCTTACCAATTAATAAAAAAAATATTTAAACAGTTACATATTGATTCCGTTTCGCTGAAGGATATCACCGTAAATTACATCAACAAAAACAACCAGGCAACCAGGCAAACCTCATTAAAGCACTTAGATATTAATATTTCAAATGTGGTTATTGACTCTTTATCCGCACTGGATAGCAGCCGCTTTTATTATACCAAAGGCATTGAGGTTATATTGCATAATTATGAAATTGCTACGCCCGATAGTTTATACCATGCAGCATTGGAGCAGGTTTATTTTTCGACTGCCAAACGTGAGATCATACTGGATAAGGTTACCTTTTTACCACGGTATAACCGGGCTGATTTTTATAAAAAAACCGGGGCATCGGGTGATATATTCAGCTTAAAATTTAAAAAGATCGCTATTAACAACATTGACCTGCAGCGTTTCTTACGCGATCAGAAATTATATGCCGGAACCATGAACATTTTCAATTCAAATGTGCAGATATACAGCAATAATGCCTTTAAAGGAAAAGGATCAATAAAAATTGGCAAAGACCCTCATCAGGCTCTGCAACGGGTAGCATTGGATATGAAGCTAAGCCGCCTGAATATCGGGCATACGGATATTATTTATTCTGAAACTGATGCAACCACCGGGCAAACCGGAATAATTACATTTAACAACACTAACGGCTATTTTTTAAATGTAACCAACGATGCAGACGTTAAAAAGAAAAACCCTTTTATGACGGCCCGCATAAATACCCATTTTATGAATGCCGCCCCATTACAGGTTAATTTTAAATTTAACCTGGATGCCAAAGACGGCGCATTTAATTATTCGGGCACATTAGGTAAGCTTGACGGGCGTATACTAGATAAACTGGTAAAACCACTGGCAATGGTACATGTACAATCTGCCGATGTTGATCATTTAAATTTTAATGTGAATGCCAATAATTACAATGGTAAAGGGCACCTTGAATTTTATTATAAAAACCTCAATATACAGCTGCTTAAAAGAGTAAATGGCCACGCAGAACTACAAAAACAGGGTTTGATATCAACATTGGCCAACGCGCTTATTATTGAAAAAGACAACCCGGACAAAAAAGGAAATTTCAGGCCGGGCCCTGTTGACCTGCAACGCGGGCCTTATGTATCGTTTTTTAGTTTTTTGTACCAGGGGTTGCTTAACGGGTTAAAGCCAAGTGTTGGCTTCGACAAAAAAACAGAAGTGAAGGTTAACAAAATTGTTGTTAAAGTAAATAACCTGGTTGATAAATTTAATAAATTTAAAGAGGCGCGACGGCAGAAAAAAGAAGCGCGCCAAAAAAAGCGCCTGGAAAAAAAGGAAGCGAAATCATAAATAATTAATAAAGAAACCGATACTCATGGCGTTTAATTTTTCAAAGTATAAAAAGCATAAGACAGCACTTATCGCTTTCCTGGCAGTTATAACAATAATTTTAGTTTCGGCTTTTTTAATAAACCGGTATTGGGAGCCCATTTTATCGAAAAAGGTAAAAAATATGGTGCTAACCAGTACTGATAGCCTGTATAACATCAATTTTTCATCGGCTGAATTACATGTGCTGGAAGGCCGTATAATTTTATATAATATTGATTTTAAGCCCGATACAGCTGTTTATAATCGCCGAAAAACCCAGCACCTGGCGCCAAATAATTTAGTTGAACTACATGTAAAGCGGCTTATACTGGCCAATGTTCATCCTTTTAAATTATACTTTAAACATATATTGGATATTGGCCGGATTACCCTAACCACCCCCGAGATACACTTGAGTTACCAAATGAATCAGGTAAAAGATACCTTAGTTAAAGATAATCGCACCCCATGGCAAAAAATATCAAAAAGTTTAAAGTACATCCATGTTGGCGATATATTTTTAAACGACGTCCATTTCAAATACAGCGATTACACCGGTAATAAACTCCTGGTATCTGAATTAAAGGAAATGAACCTGCAGGCTAATGATTTGCTGATCGATTCAGCAACCCAAACCGACAGGTCGCGCATGTTGTATTGCAAAGACATTGTAGCCGACCTGAATAATTATAAAGGTAAAACACCAGATGGCTTATATACCTATACTATAAATAAACTAAAGCTCTCTACCCGTACATCCCAATTAAATGTGCAGGGCCTGGACCTTAAACCTGCACCTGCCTTTTTTAATAAAAGCAAGAAAAACCGCTATACCCTGCACCTTGATTCTATACAATTAAATAATTTTGATTTTTTAACCTATCATAAATATCGTTCGCTATTTGCGTCAAGCTTAATTATTAACCAGGGCACATTCGATCTTTTTTGCAACCCTGACACTACCAAGGCCAGAGCCAATAAAATAAAAAGCTTCCCCAATGTTGCCATATACGACCTGAAATCAGATATAAGAATTGACACGGTTGTAGTAAAGCACATCAATATTAGTTATAGCGAGTACAATACAAAACCTGGCAAAACTGGAACGATAACTTTTAATAATACTACCGGAAAGCTATTAAATGTTACAACCGACTCCGCGGCGCTAAAAAAAAACAACATCAGTACAGCGCAAATAACCAGCTACTTCATGAACCATGGTAAGGTTAATGTATTTTTTAGTTTTAATTTAACCGATAAAAATGCTTCCCATAGCTATAAAGGCAGTTTGGGACCAATGGACCTTGAATTGGTTAATCCCGCCACTATACCATTAGCTATGGTAAAAATAACATCGGGCAAACTCAAAGGGTTTTACTTTGATGTTAAAGCCAACAGCAAGGTATCAAAAGGAAAGGTCACCATTTTATATAATGACCTTAAAGTAAATATTTTAGCGGCCGATTCTATTAATAAAAAACTGAAGCATAAGTTTGTAGCAACCCTATTTGCCAATGTATTTATATTGAAGCGCGACAATCCGGATGAAGCGGACGAAATACCACGGTCATTTAACGTGGTTTATAAGCGGCCCCCGAGTTCACCTTTTTTTAAATCCGCATGGCAAACTTTACTTGCCGCTATTAAACCTACTGTTGGTTATAGTACAAAAACGCAACAGGGGGTAAAGGAGCGGATTGCCCAAGGTGTACTCAACAAACAGAACCGGAAAATAAAAAAGGCTTTAAGGATACAAAAACGCGCGGAGCGAAAACAAAAAAGGGAACTAAAGAAACAGCAAAATGAAGCGCTGAAAAATGGCGGGGCTCGTGGGCAATAATTATTTATCTACTTGGTCATGATCTTTACTAAACCCATATGATTTACCAAACCCATCAAAGCCAGACAGCCAAAGTCTGCGGGGAGTTGGTAAAGATCCTGACCACGTGCCCGGATCTACGTAATAATCTATAGGTGTAAGATCAGCCATTCGTAGCTTTGTCCAATACCCGGCGGTCATAAATCCATGAGAAGGTGTTTCCTGGAATATCGCCGCCTCGATTTTTTGAAAAAAAATGTAAAATACTTTTAATCTGGCTGTATCTTTCTCCATTAAATGAGGATCAAAAAAAGTATTAATATCTACAGGGATGAGATCATATATCTTATCTTTGGTTATATTTGGTGGAAAGGTATAAATGCTAAATCCTTCCCTTTTTGCAGTACTATCTCTCATGGCTTTATAAAAATGCCCGCGCGATAACAGGTAAGCGAGCTGCCTTTTGCTTTCCCAATCCTTTTGCTCCTGTTCGGTTCCTTTCATTTCCTGAAAATAGGGATGGCCTCCATAGCCGCACCTGATATTACGGGTATTAAATTCGAAACTCGTTATCAGGTATTTAATGGTATACCCAAGCGCCTTGTTTTCAATTACAACAAACTCGTCGGCGCTGGCTTTCAGTATGCCTGTTTTTTGATCGAAATGAAACTTCAGTACCTCGGGATTTAATATTTTACATTCTGCTGCATTGGCAGTTTGACCAATAAAATTTTTAACAAACCATTCCATGTATTTTTCCCTGTTCGGGTCATGCGGGCTACGTATGGTAACTGTTTTCAGGCTGGTAATGTTGGCGGTAATGCTAACCGGCTTATCAATAATAGTAACGTTTTGTATATCCGGCTCAAAACCGATCATTTTCACCACCACTTCATAAGTTCCGGGCCGTATTTTATCAAAGCTGAATTTGCCTTCATTGTCTGATGCGTTAATATAAGTTGTATTGGCTATAAAAACCGTAGCGCCGCGGAGGCTTAGGCCTTTTTCATCTTTTACCTGCCCGCTTATAGAGAAGGTATCCTGGGCCTTTGTGCCGAGGCATATAAATATCAGAAAAACATAGAACAGGTTTTTCATGCTTAATAATGGTGACCGGTTTATTTCTATCTAAGTTAAACAATGTTTCGCTTTATCGTATACATTACTGCAGCAACAATTTCAAATTAACCCCAAAATTAGTAAAGGATGTGTTAAACGCCTGCGAGGTAAAAGGTTTGGTGAGGTTTGAATCATAAAACAAATTCAGGTTAAAACGCTGGCTGATGCTGTAATCTATAGAGGGTCGGTAGGTAAGATTTTGTGCACCTGATGATACCTGCGCGGCGGTCACATCTGCCTGGTATATTAATGTTTTATTGTTCCGTAGGGAGAGATCAAGCTTGAAATTAATATCATTTTTCAATATAAAGTTACTAAATAACCCAAACGGGAACTTGAAATCCTTGGTTTTATAACCAAATCCAAAAGTTACATTATTTTCATTTTGCTGGGTAAGCTGGCTGTTCAGCATACTCAGGCTTAATGACCTGCTTTGTTTGTATTCAAAATTGGTGGTCATGTTATTTTTAAAACGTATATCAACGCCTATCAAGGGTACAAACATCTCGAGGATGTTGATCTGCGAAAACTGGTACAGGGGCAGGAAATCATTATTAGCATCCCTTGAACTTGCCGCGCCGTTACTTTCCTGGTATTGCAATAAGGTGTTATACCCGCTTACTGTGTAGGATGACTGGTAGCCGTGATGCAGATTAAATGAGTCGAACAGATCCTGGAAAAAAGGTATACGGCTCAGGCCGCTGTAATCTATCTGCCAGTTAGGGATGGATATACCCGGAAACTGGCCAAGGCTTGCACCCGAAACGCTTTTACCGGTATATGCCGCCAGGAAGGCTGGCACCAGCACATTTTGCGAGTTGGGGCCATAACCATCAGCATAGCCGTTAGCCACGCCTGATGAATTTGGATTGGTTCTTCCTAAACGTTGTGAGATCGTGGTCCTGTTATCCAAAAAGGTTTGAAAAGGCTTCGAGGTATTATTAACCCCGCTTTCTTTTGAAAATGCTGTTGCCAGCGAGAAATAGGAAACTGTGTAATCGCCGGTAGTTACCGGCGACAGGTTTTCAAAATCATTCGAGCCGCTTAAATATTTAAAGTTTGTTTGATACATACGGTCCTGTGTTTTATAGGCCCTTAACGTTATGAGCAATGAAGGTATGGGTTCAAGACTCGCCCGCAGTTGCAGGTCTTCTTTAAGCGTTGTTGCATATAACTGGTTTTGCAGGGTGTCGGCTGATATCCAGCCGCGTGCGACCGCCGTTTTGCGTATATCGGCCTGGCTTCCTACTAAAAAGCCTAAACCCGGAGAATTATAACTTAAATCTTCGCCAAACAAATTTGACTGCGGTAAATAACCCGGTAAAAATGTGCCCTCGGTACGGCTGTATGACGCGGTTATGGTTTTAATACCTGTTATAAAAGTCAATAAAAATTTGCTTATCCCCTCGGTCTTCGCAATGTTTGCCTGCTTTAATAAAGGTATTTTATTATATAAAGCAATAAAATTAAGCGAAGGGTCCAACTGTATTGTCCGGCTATTTTGTATGCTGTTGCCTACATTAAACTGGGGGTTGCCGATTGAAAATTCGGGCGCGGCCTGCCAGTTAAAGGTAGTGGTATAATTTGCCTTTAATGATGTCCAGTCCATTCCCGGTATTTTATTTAACGGTACTGCATATACCAGGTTAACGGTATGATTATAGTTGGTGGTGCGCCCCAGCTTGCGTATGTTTTCCCAAAGCGTATCAATTTTTAAACCGGTAAGGCGGCCGTTCGGTTCATCAACTACTGATAGGTTGGTAGCATCAACACTCAACGTTAATGATTTGGTAAGGTTCCATCCAAAACCATAAACCCGTGTTATGTTAAAGGTTTTATTATAGGTTGTTGGTATAAAAACAGGGTTATTGGGGTCATTGTTCCTTAAAATGTTTTCCGAGTAAAAACGGTCAAAATTAATGCTGAAGTTTAAGCGTGTAGGCGCGAGGCTTAAATTAATATCCCTTATCAGGGCAAGCATATTATTTTTTATTATTTTTTGAAAAGGGTTAAGGTATTTAGGCTGTTGGGTATAATTATAGGCTAATGATACATGGTATGTTTTTTCAATATCGCTCTCCGTAGTAAAATCATGATGCAGGTATTCGGTAAAGGCGTAAGTTGCGTTAAAGTTTTCAATATCATATACATGCATCGGCGCTTTCGCGTCGGTCCTGTCCTTATGCACATTGGTAAAGTTGATGCTTTTACGCAGGGTATAGTCTTCGGCAGCGTTTTTTATCGAATCGCGCTGTTGGGTTGATGCGGCACCGCTAAGCGTTTGCTTTAACAAAATATCGGGCTGCGCCGGGTCATATTCGGGTGTATTTACCTGTTGCGAAACATTAATATACGCGGGTATCTTTATGCCGCTTTTAGCCGGGAAAAATTTACCGATATCCATATTGGCAGATATATCATAAGATTGGACGTCGTTTAACGACCTATCCTCCAGCTTCGAATCAAGCGTACCAAAACCTGCCGTACTTTTATTTCCCGATACCGTAATATTAGCAAAATCGGCCAGTTTAAAATCTGCCCGGCCTACGGCTGCCCAGCCGCCTTTATTATTAAAATCTGTAAGCCGCAGTTCATCAAACCATACAATTGCCGATTTACTTAGCCCGTCGTCAACCCCCGGGGCCGAATTGCCTTTGTAGGGGTTGCGTACCCCCAGCATAACCGTTCGTAAACGGCTCAGGTCGGGCATACCCATGATCGTGATCTTGTTATGCCCGTCGGTAAAGGTGAACGGCATATTTGTGGGCCAGGGCTGCCCTTTATATTTGGCATTATTGCGCGCTATTTTTGCATTGGTTAATATAGACAGGTCAATATCCAGCTGATTAGCATCCGGCCATATCGAATTGGCATTGGTTGTACCTGGCAGTGTAACTGCTAATGGTATTTCATATTCATAATAATTGTCCTGGTAATCGGCCCCGAGGCGTATAAACGCGCTAACATCATTATCCTTTAACAGCGATTGATTATTGGCTTCGGCATGTATAAACATTTGCAGGTGTTTATATTGGCGCAGGTCATTAGAAAAAGTTTTAAACGCGGCCTGCGAATAACCATCGGTAAGGTTAGTTACATTTAAAGATAACGACTGCTCATTTAACTGGGTATTACTTTGCAGGTTATTATAATCGCGCTGCCGCTGAATGCCCGGTGGTACTACATAAGGTATGGGCACACGGTTACCGTTTTCCTCAATATTTACGGTTTCCACATTGATTACCGAATTATCAAGCGGCGGGTTAACAAGCGCGGGGTCGGCAATTACATTTAACGGGTTTTTCTCGGTATTAAAGGCCCGCCAATCGCCGCGCACCAACTCTAAGGTGGCAAAACGCAATACGGCGGTATCGGTAAAATTGGTCATGAACATCCGCATAAAACGGATAGCCTTAAAATCCTGTATGCCGCCCACTGCCGATGATGGCTGGGAAATAGGGATACGGAACTGGTACCAGGTGACTGATTGTGTGGTGCCATCGGCCAGTTTAACTTGTGAGGTCACCTTATCATTAACGAAATTTTGCCCTACCACCAGGTCCTTTGGCCGTATAGATACCTTGTATTGAAAATATTCATCATCCTGGTTCATGTTGTTATCACGGTCAATATCCTCTCCGTCAGGTAAAGAAGTGTTCGCCGAAGTTTGCAAACCAAGCAGCGCCAGCGATTGTTCGGCCGTTTTTGAATTGCCTTCATTACCATTGTATTGACTGTACCGCTGCAAAATGTCGGCCTTTGCCTGGTCCAGGTTTGGCCCCAGGTAATACTGGTAATCATCTGATGAGGGGTCATTAGCAAAAGCGCTGGCAGCCTGCGCGCTCACCTTGCTTTTAACCTGCTGGACAATAGGGGCAAATTTAGCCTGTTCATCAGCGTCGCCCAGTCCATCCAAACCCACATCTTGTAACTGGCGCGAGGCCGGGTCACTATCAAAAGCATTTACAACAGGCTGCGCTTTTGGCACCCTGCCCCACGCGGTTGTATCAACTGTACTCAGGTCGCCATTAACCGGCAGGCCATTCTCTAAGCTTTTGCGCCCGTCTTTTAATACGTCTTCTGATACGCTGCCCAGGTTAAAGTACAGGTCGCCACCTGCTGATGCCGGTTTGTAAATAAATGGGTCAAGTACCCAAAATTCGATGTACTCCACATTTAACGCCTGGAAATCATTGGTTGAGATGCCCCGGTAAATGCCCCCCCAGCGCGAAGCAGGGTTTTGCAAAGTGCCATCTGTATTAATGCCGGTAGTGGTATAGTTATAAGGGCCGCGGACCGTAGGATAATAAGCCAGGTCGAGGGTTGATAAGGTTAATGGCTGGCCGGTAACCGATTGTTTATATGGAAACACCTCTGTTTCTAAAACCTGCCTGGCATAATGATTGGATAGCTGCGCCCGCGTAACCGATGTTGAGCCGGTGTTGGTGTAAAATATAGGGTCGATATTATAAAATGCCAACCGCGCCCTGTTAAAACCATAGGCCAGGTTATTAAACAATTGCGACTCGGGGAAAAGCAGCGGCGTAGCCGAAATTTGCCAGGTGTTAGCACTTTTAACATCAATTACCGACTGGCTGTTCTCGAAATCATCCAGGTAGGAAGTTCCGCTGTTTGACCCTGCATAATTGAGCGCGCTCGGGCTGCCGGGCAATAGCTCGGCAAACTCACCGCTAAAATTTACCGACGATGGCATCTTGGTATGAATAAACGGTATTTTATCCACCAGACGGGTAAGCAAACGCGAAGACGATGCATAATTTCCATCTACACCCCATATAGTGTTTGAAATAGACTCCTGCCCTATGGCTTCATTTTGCGATATGGGCTGTTCGGTAAGGTGCATTACCGTGGCGCCCAATGAAAGTTTTGGGCTTACCTTATAGTCAAACCTGGAGCCGTATAATGATTTTTGCTGAATGCCAAAAAGCTCGTTATTTTCTAAATTAACGGTAATGGGCTGCCCCGATGAAAGTATGGCCGTATTAATTACATTGAGGCGGCCGGCGCTGTAATCAATGGTATAATCAGTACCTTCAACTAATTTTGAGGCACCGGCCGATACAATTACCGAACCCTGGGGTATATTAATGGCATTTAATTGGTAGGTGCCACCGCCGCCCTGCGAACTATAAGTACCCTTAATAGTATACCGGTTTAGCTGCGGGAAAAACTGCTGCGCCACGGTTTTGGTCGAATCGTACAACTGCTGGTAAACATACCGGTTGATCAGGTCTACCTCGCCGGGATTAAATTGTTTGGCCAGGTCAGACCCAAAAGGTTCCAGCACCGGGAATATGATGCGCCCGTTTTGCGAATCAATAGTTACCCCCTCTAAAAAGTCAAAGTACCCGTCGGGCTGCTTTTCCTGTTTCTCATCCAGGTTATCCAACCCCGTCAATTGCAGCCAAAGTTTGCTTTTAGTGTTTTGCCCCTCTTCCATTATGGGTTTATCAATGCCTGATTTGTCATCCAAACGTGCCACCTGCAATTTGAAGCCGGTTGGGCTAACCTGGTAGGCATTCAACGAATAAATGTTTTTCATCATTAATTTCCAGGTAGGCAGGCTGGTTTTTAATATGGTATTTTTAAGTAATTTCAAATAAAGCACTTTTGGTGTTGTCGGGTCAACAGGAATATCGCTCGAAAATTCACCAACCTGGTATTGCTTCCCGTTATAGCTGTACTGGTAAGCAACCGCCAGCACTTCATCATTATTTAAAGGATAGTTAAGTGATATATAACCTAACTTCGCATTCAGGGTAAAGTCCTTATTAGCTGTTAATTTTCGGGCATAAGTTAGCTTTGCATAGTTATCTGAACCACCATGTGCGGCAAAGTAGCTGATGAGCGAATTGGAGGCATCGTTGGTTAAGCGCGCGTTTGCCGGCAGGTTATTTAACAGGGAGTTTGATTGGTCTGTAAAACCGGGCCCTTTAAAACCCGCCGGGAAGCCCGAAAATCCCGCCCCCCCCTGTATTTGGGCCGTATTGTACGGAGTGTTTTCACCGAGGTCCATAAAGCCTACCACATCGCGCGAGTCGGCAGTTGCGTTGGTCCGGTTAGTGGTCCAGACCTCAATTTTTGTAATGTTAACATTTGAGCTGTTGATGGGGATATTAGCCAGCGCCCTGTTATAGTTATTACGGAAATACTGCGACAGGAAATAGTGTTTATTGGCTTCATAATCTGCAGCGGTTGCAGAAAAAGTGCCTTGTTGCCCCTGGTTGCTTATGGTTATTGTTTTTGATTGCGAACGCTGCTGCGATAAGATGGTAGTCACATCAAGTTTGCCAAACTTCAGTTTTGTTTTTACACCAAACAGGGCCTGCGTACCCGTAATTAATGTTGTATTTAAAGGCATGCTTACCGTACCTGCCTGTATTTCCTGGATGATCTCATCGGGGTGGCCCAAATAATCCAACTTTACCTGGTTATCAAACTGAAACTGGGCATCGGTATTATAATTCGTAACGATCTTTAATTTATCACCTATATTACCCGTTAAATTGAGCTGAATATGCTGGTCAAAATTGAAATTGAACTGCTGGCGTTGTTTGGTATTGAATAGCGGGTTTTCATTATCATTGATCTGCCCGGTCATTATCGCCTCGGCCGACCCCTGCGGTCTTATATCAATTAGGGAGCTGCCAAATATTCTTTCAAAAGTTTGGCTATGTACATTTATCGGGGGTATAAAACCCGGCTGTTGCTGCTGATAAGTATAATTATCCGCCAATTTTTTAAAGTAATCGCGCTTTTCGCCAAGCTGTATTAAATGCAGATACTCGGCAAAGGTAAGATATACCGGTGGGCGGTACAGTAAATTTCCTATGCGTTCATAAAGTACGTATTGATTGGTAGCCGCGTCATATTCAATGGTACGCGTTACGCCAAACGGAACAGTGTCAAAAACACCTTCACGCGATAATTCATTTCTTGATACGGTATAATTATAAGGGACTTTAACAGTTAATGAATCCTTTTTAAAGGCGGGTGCAGGTTTTTGTTGTGCAAAAGCATCTCCTAACCCGCAAAATGCAGAAATAAATAGTAAGGCAATAAGAAATTTATAAGTAAAATTCCCTGTCACAGTTCAAATTAAAATACACGTAATTATAAACTTTTTAAAGCAAACTTAATAAGCTGTTCAACAGTTAAAGTATCACCATTTTTATTAATTTCCTGTTTTAATACTTTTTCGGCTGTGTTACGGGCAAATCCAAGCATAACCAACGCGGCCAGGGCCTCTTCTTTAACCGTTTTATTTACCGGGGCCGTGTTTAATGTTTCACTGCCTTCCTTGCGTAATTTATCCTGGAGTTCTAAAATAACACGTTGCGCCGATTTTGGCCCGATGCCTTTAATACGCTGTATCAAAGCAACATTGCCGTTAATAATTGCCGCTTGTATTTCTACAGGAGTAACCGACGAAAGCATCATCCGCCCCGTATTTGGCCCTATGCCCGGTATAGATATCAAATGTAAAAACAGCCTGCGTTCACCTTCATCGGCAAAACCGTATAACGTATGCGCGTCTTCTTTTACATGCAGCCAGGTAAACAGCTTGCACCGCTCGGCATTGGTCAGCAGCGAATAGGTATTTAAGGAAATATTAATATGATAGCCCACACCGCCGGCATCTATCACCACATAAGCGGGGCTTTTAAAAACTAATCTTCCATCAATATAAGCGTACATGTTATTTGAGCTTAAAGCAAAAAGGTTAAAGCGGAAAGCTTAACCTTTTTGCTTGTATTTTAGTCATTTAAATTCATAATTATTTTACGTTACTAATAACCTTTATGCTTTTAGCTTTCTGCTTTAAGCTCACACACTCCCCTTCACCTGTGCGTCAACCACCGCTATCGTTATCATATTCACAATTTCACGTACCGAGCTGTCTAACTGTAAAACATGTACCGGTTTTTTCAGCCCTAACAATATAGGGCCAACCGCTTCGGCGCTTCCTATTTCCTGCAATAACTTATAAGCGATATTACCCGATTCAAGGTTCGGAAATATTAAAGTATTTGCCGCCCGGCCGTTTAAAGTTGAAAAAGGGAAATTATCGGTCAGCAGAGCGGCGTTAAGCGCAAAATTGGCCTGCATATCACCGTCGACCACCATACCCGGGTATTTTTCGTGTAATATACGCACAGCTTCTCTTGTTTTCTCGGGTATAGGCCCATCATTTGATCCGAAGTTCGAATAGGACAATATAGCTACCCTAGGGTTAATGTTGAATTGTTTTACCGAGCGTTCTATCAATACCGTAATATCAACCAGTTCCTCGACCGTAGGATTAACATTTACTGTAGTATCGCCAAAAAATACAGGGCCTTTGGCGGTTAGCATCATATACATGCCCGCCACGCGGCCAACGCCTTTTTCGGTGCCGATAATTTGCAGTGCGGGTTTAACTGTAGTGGCATAGTTTTTACTCAAACCCGATATCAGCGCGTCGGCCTCGCCAAACTGGACCATGCAGGCGCCGTAATAATTGGGATCGGCCATTAATTGTCTTGCTTCAAACAAGGTTATGCCACGGCGCTGGCGCTTTTTGAAATAATATTCCGCATATTCTTCGGTATGTTCGGCGCCTATATGGGGATCAATTATCTCTACTTCGCCAAAATCCAATTCTGTTTCTTTTATTATTTGCTTTATCTTTTTTACATCGCCCAACAGTATAGGGGTGGCTATACCTTCATCTTTTACTATCTGAGCGGCCCGCAATATTTTATAATTATCAGCATCGGCAAAAACCACCCGCTTGGGGTTGTTCCTGGCCATATTGGTAATATTGCGCAGCAGCTTATCGTCGGGCCCTACTCTCGAACGCAACTCTTCTGTATAGGCATCCCAATCAGTTATGACCTTCCTGGCCACGCCCGATTCGATAGCCGCTTTAGCTACCGCCGATGAAACCTCTGTTATCAATCGCTGGTCCATTGGTTTGGGGATAATGTAATCGCGGCCAAACTTCAGGTTCTTGGCATTGTAGGCCAGGTTAACCGCTTCGGGAACCGGTTTTTTAGCGATCTCCGCTATCGCGTGAATAGCAGCCAGTTTCATTTCTTCGTTGATGGCGCTCGCCCGCACATCCAGCGCGCCCCTGAAAATATAGGGGAAACCCAGTACATTGTTTACCTGGTTCGGAAAATCGGAGCGGCCTGTAGCTATGATCAGGTCTTTACGCGAAGTTATAGCTATTTCATAAGCTATCTCCGGCTCGGGGTTAGCCATTGCGAAAACAATAGGGTTTTTGGCCATGGCCCGCAGCATATCAGGCGTAACCACATTACCCGCCGAAAGGCCTATAAAAACATCGGCGCCTTTCATTGCGTCGGTAAGGGTTTTTATATCCTTGCGTTCGGTGGCAAATTGCAGGCGCATCTCGTCAAGGTCGGTACGGTTAGGTGTTATTAAACCATCAATGTCAAACATTACCAGGTTTTCCTTTTTAACCCCCAGCGCCAAATATATTTTTGAACAGGACACTGCGGCGGCCCCCGCGCCATTAATTACCATTTTTATTTTATCCAGCTTTTTACCCTGTATCTCGCAGGCATTTAACAAAGCTGCCGCCGATATAATTGCCGTGCCATGCTGGTCATCGTGCATTACGGGTATTTTCATTTCGGCTTTTAGCCTGCGCTCAATTTCAAAACACGTAGGCGCAGAAATATCTTCCAGGTTTATGCCGCCAAAAGTTGGTTCAAGTGCCCTTACAATATTTACAAACTCATCAACCGTTTTGGCATTTATTTCCAGGTCAAAAACATCAATATCCGCATATATTTTAAATAACAGGCCCTTCCCCTCCATTACAGGTTTGCTTGCTTCCGGGCCAATATTACCCAGGCCCAGTACGGCGGTGCCATTACTTATAACGGCTACCAGGTTGCCTTTAGCGGTATATGTATATACATCATCAACATTGTCGGCAATGCGCAGGCAGGGTTCGGCAACACCCGGCGAATAGGCCATAGTTAAGTCGCGCTGCGAATTGGTAGGTTTAGTTGGTATTACCTGTATTTTTCCGGGACGCCCTTTCGAGTGGTAGTTTAGGGCGTCCTGTTTACGGTTAGGTTTATCCATGTTGTTCAATTCAAAGGCCTAAAGTTAACTCTTTTTGAACTGGTAATAAAAGAAAAGCCCGGTTTTGAATTCAAAACCGGGCTTTTCTGGTTAATTATTTTATCCTTTGCTTACCTTAGCAAAAGGATTTAATTTTAATCTGGTACCCGCAACCGCCTTGCCGGTTTGCAAATGGTTCCATGCTTTTATTTCGCGCACGTCAAGACCGTAATCAGCGGCAATATTTTCTAATGTTTCGCCGGGCTTCACTATATAATAATCGGGCGTTTTTGTGCCCGTCGTTTTTGTGCTAACAGGTATATTTACCAGGTTAACTACAGTAGCCGCAGGTATTGCCTGCGGTTGCATTACAACCGGCGCGTCTATATTATTTATCGCGTTATATAACGCCGTAAAGTTTCTTTGATCCGCATGTGGGATAATCATCCTGCGCGGGGCCGCGGTGGTACCGTTTATGATCTGCCTTTTATAAGCCGGATTTAACAGGGCCAGGTCATTAATATCTACATTTAATGCTTTGGCAACATTTGAGAGTGAAACAAATTTATCAACTAAAACCGTATCGGCATGGGCAGAGAAACTCCAGTTATCAGCCGCAATATTGTGCCTGGCGGCATAATTCATTACGTATGACATAGCGATATATGCCGGCACATAATTTCTTGTTTCCACCGGTAAGTACTGCCGGATGGACCAAAAATCCATAGCGCCGGCTTTTTCAATGGCGTGTTCCACATTGCTTTTGCCGCAATTATAGGAGGCTATGGCTAACAGCCAATCGCCAAATTCCTGGTAGGCATCCTTTAAATAGGCAGCGGCAGCATAACTGGCCCGTATGGGGTCGCGGCGGTCGTCAACATAACTATCCATATTTAAACCATACATTTTAGCGGTAGTGGCCATAAACTGCCACGGACCGGTAGCGCCAACCCTCGACACGGCGTTGGGGTCAAGCTTCGATTCAATTATTGATAAATACTTTATTTCATCAGGGATGCCTGTTTCACGGAATATTTTTTCATAAATAGGGAAATAATATTTAGACAGCCCTAAAACATGGCTCATTTCTTCTTTATGGCGGGTATAAATGTCAATATAGTTTTGTACGAATTCATTATAATCCAACGGTATCTCGTTCTGGATAGAATCCAGCCGGAGTTTAAATATGGAAACTGAATAGCTGTTAAGCGGTATTGCAAAATTGGTATCGCGGGGTGCTTTTGCTGTGAAACTACCATGGATCACCTTTAGCGGCGAATCAATTAGGGGCAGTGAGCGGGCTTTGACAATTTGCAAAGATAAAAGGCAGGCGGCAACAATCAATAGTCTCTTCATTCTCTTTCGTTAGGGTAAAATGGATGCTTGCCGGCATCTATAATTTTACTAATGTATTAAATTTTTATAGCTCCAAGAAATATTTGGAAAAATTTAACAACTCTTGTTCGTCAAAATGTTTGGCTAACAATTGTAACCCTAACGGTAAACCTTTGGTGTTATTGCCAACGGGTAAAGAAATAGCCGGAGACCCTGTTAAGGATGCCTGAACGGTAAAAATGTCGGCCAGGTATTTTACCACCGGGTCTTTTACCTCTATCCCGATATCAAAAGCAGGCTCTGGCGCAGTTGGCAACAGGATAAAATCGTATTCCTCAAATATTTTATCTGTTTTTTCCCTTATCAGCCGGCGCACTTTTTGCGCTTTGGCATAATAAGCGTCATAATACCCTTCACTCAACACAAAAGTGCCCATCATAATACGGCGCTTAACTTCTTTGCCAAACCCTTCAGACCGGGAAAGTTTATAGGTTGACGCCAGATCGGTTGCCGATGGACTCCGGTACCCATAATGCACGCCATCAAAACGAGCGAGGTTTGACGATGCTTCGGCCATAACCAGGATATAATAAGCCGGGACCAGGAAATCAAGATATTCAAATGCTATTGGTTTAACGGTATGCCCTTCGGCTCGTAATTTCTCGATAGAATTTATAAGTGTGTTTTTTACTTCATCATCAACAGCGGGGCTTGACAATGATTCCTGCAAATAAGCAATTCTTTTTTTGGATGATGTTTTTTTAAGTCCGGCAGCATAGGATGGTACCTGTTGAGTTGCCGCGGTACTGTCATACTCATCAGCCCCTGCCATAACTTCCAGCAAAAGGGCGGCATCTTCTATTGACCGTGTAATGGGCCCCGCCTGGTCAAACGAAGAAGCGTAGGCAATTAAACCATGCCTTGATATACGGCCATAGGTTGGCTTTAATCCTATTACACCACAAAATGACGCGGGCTGCCTTACCGAACCGCCGGTATCGGTACCAATAGCGGCATGGCACATACCGGCTTGCACCGCCACAGCCGCACCGCCTGATGAACCTCCCGAAACTTTAGTTTGATCGGCATAGTTTTTTACAGGGCCAAAATACGATGATTCGTTGGACGCGCCCATAGCAAACTCATCGCAATTACAGCGGCCAATAATTATGGCATCTTCGGCCAATAAACGTTCAACTATAGTTGATGAATAAACAGATTGAAAACCCTTTAAAATTTTGGATGACGCGCTTACCCGGTGCCCTTTATAACAAATGTTATCCTTAATAGCGATCACCATGCCGGCCAGTTTGCCGCCATTGTCTTGCTGCAAACGATGGTCTATATCCTTCGCGCGCTTTAATGCTTCCTCGTGAAATACTTCATTAAAGGCATTTAAATGCGCATTGACCGCTATCTGATTGAGATAATGCTTTACCAGCTCTTCAACGGTAACTTTACCGTTTTGTAACCCACTCTTTATTTCGCTGAAAGAGGAATAAGATTTAGTCATGGGCCGAAAATAAAAAACTTATCTGTTGAAAACATAAAACTTTTCAACAGGTAAGTATATTAAATAACAAGCTAAACAAGTTGACGGGAGATTTAAACTTTAGGTTTATCCTCTGGTTTTGCCGGTTCGCTTTCTCCGCTTTGAGCGTCTTTAAATTCCTTTACGCCTTTGCCTAAACCTTTCATTAATTCAGGTATCTTTTTTCCTCCAAACATTAATAATACTACAGCGAGTATTAAAATGATCGTCATCGGTGAATCTAATCCCATAATTTTATAGTTAATATTATTGATTTAAAAATAGTTTTATTGATTATGTGTTGTTTTTTCATGCTCAGCTACGTGAGTAGTTTCCGCATGTTTTTCCTCCACAATGTTTTCGGGCGTTTCAGGCTCCACTTTATCCGTAGCGGCCACATGGCTTTCGTCATTTACAGGCATGGTATTCGGTACATGGCTCTCAGTCGCCTTTCCATCCGGGTTATCCATTGAATGTTCCGCTATCAAAGGCATTTCCTCTGCCGCCTTAGCGGCCTCTTCCTCCTTCTTTTTATTCTCAAAATTATCAATCTGATTAGTTATCTCGCGCTTAACACCCTCAGATGCTTCTTTAAAATCACGGATACCCTTACCCAAGCCCCTTGCCAGGCCGGGCAGTTTATCGCCCCCGAACAGCAATAATGTCACACCTAAAATGAGCATTACTTCGGGAGCCGTGAATTCAAAAAACAAAAAAACTGAACTAAACATAATCTTTTTATTAAAGTTACAAATATAAACAATTAATATTTTACAAATTTTATTCCTATCGCGGTGCCAGCCAATATTTAGGGTCAACTGGCAGTTTACCACCCTTGTTTATTTCAAAATGAAGTGATGTTTCACCCGTAGCAGCGTCAGTCGCAACCGTTCCTATTGTTTGTTCGTAGCTAACTTTTTGGAATAGAGATACATTATGCGATTTAAGGTTGTTATATACTGTAAAGTACTCACCATGTCTTATAATTACCAGGAACGTACCCAAAACATCTTTCGCCATTGTTACTGTACCGTCAAAAACAGCCCTTACAGATGCGCCGACGGGTGTTTTAATATCCCAACCCGTATTATCATCAGAAATACCTTCAATTTTATAAGGTCCAAACCCCTGGGTAACATCCCCAGTCGTAACCGGCCATGGCAGCCGGCCTTTGTTACCTAAAAAATCATTTGATAGTTTGGCCGCTTCGGGAGTTGAATTTAAAATTTCACTGTCGGTTTTGCGAACCGCCGGTTTTGTAACAACAGGGGCGTCTTTATTCCCGCTGGCTTTTGCCTTTGCTGCCGCTAACCTGTCCGCCTCTTCTTGCTTGCGCCTTTCTTCTTCCAATAATTTAGCGGCATACTGCCTTATTATCCTTGTTACTTCTCTTTGTTTAGCCCGCCTCTGCACCAATAACTGCTGCTCTTGTTTTGAAAGATTATTTACTTCTTCTAACTGGTCGTTCTTTTGTTTGCCAAGTGTTTTCTTTTCTTTTTCCTGGTCTATTAACAGCGTGTGTTTTTGTTCCTTTGTTTTATCAAGCTCAACAATTTTAATATGCAGGTCATTTTGCTTACCCTGAATGGAAGCGGCCTGCCGTTCGCGGTAAGTGGCAAATTGCTGTAAATACTTTAAACGTTTATAAGCCTGGTTAAAGTCTTTCGCTGCAAAGATAAACATCAGTTTATTATATGCGCTTTGATTGCGATAAGCAAAAAGTATCATTGCCGCATATTCCTTTTTTAGCTGGTCTAACTCGCCCTGTAAGCTATGTACGGTATTAGTGTTTGCAGATATCTGGTTATCAAGGTTTCGTACCTCATTATTTATTATGTCTATTTTTTGCTCGCGAAGTCTGATCTGGGCTTTTAAATTATTTAATTGCTTTAACGAAGCGTTTTTATTGTTCAGTGTCTCCTGATAAGCGCGGTTAAGCTGATCCAGTTCATTATTTATTCTATCGCGTTGTTTTTTTAAATCATCGCTGCTTTGCGCGCGTACATTCAGCGCTGCAAAAACAAAAACAAAAAGCAATAGTGTTTTTAAAAATTTCATCCGGTCAAAAATATTAATTTTCTTTTGCCGGAGCATATCTTTCGGGAATATTGAATGGATATTCTAACTGTTGATCAAAATCTACCTTTGTATAATGTAAATTAACCTGCATTTTTTTGTCTTTTACAACCGAGGCGATATCTATTTGCGAAGGCACCGTGCGGTTATTGGCCTGTATAAAATTACTATTGGTCACCTGTAACGACTGACCGTCATTTTGACTTGTTAAATGCAGCTGCGCAACTTTCATATCAGGGCCTACCATTAACATATAGATCAGGTCCTGCAGATCGCCGGATAAGGTAATATTGTTATTAACCGCCTGTAAACTGGCATTTTCATTTATTAATAACTCGGGCATGGCGTTACCTACCAGCAATGATTCGAGCGTTTTATAATTTACCTGTTTGCTGGTGTAGGCATAAATATAACTGAAGGGCTTTTTTATATAAAGATATTGCAGTTTATTCATAATTTGTATGCTATCGGGCGTAATTATGGCTCGGGCAACTTCAATACCCAATAAAGCAGTAATAGAAACCCAAATTTCTTTATCCCTGTTTATGCGTATGTTTAAAGTAACATCATTACTATCGCCATTAATGTTGAGTTTGGTATTTGCCCTGCCCGAAAATGTGTTAAATACAACCTGGCCGCCTTTTATCGCTGCCAGTTTACCTACAATTGGGTTTTCGGCGCGTTTGTGTACAATTGGTACGGCGGTAGCAGAGGCTACCGGGCTAATCATGAGCTGTTTACGCGCTTTGCAACTAACCATTGCCAGCAGGCAACCTATGAGTAATAATTTATTCGCTATATTTTTTTTCACTTATTTTTTTATCTAAAACCGGCGAATGAGCGCCGTAGTCTTTCGCTTTTTGCCAGTTTTGTACTGCGGCACCCGCATCTCCCAAATAAAACAATATATCGCCATAATGTTCTGTTTCTACGGCGCTTTTGTTTTTGTTATGCGCTAATGCCTTTTCTATCCACACTTTGGCATCTTTATAGTTTTTTTGCTTGAACAATATCCAGGCGTAGGTATCTTCAAACGATGCATTACCGGGTTCCAACTCATTAGCATGTTTGGCCATTTGCGCGGCTTTATCTAATTGTTCGCCCCTTATTGATAAATAGTAAGCATAGTTATTTAGCGTAAATTTATTATCGGCGTTATAGCTCAATGATTTATCATACGCATCGTCCGAGCCTTTTATATTCTGCATTTCGTGGTAACAATCGCCCAATGCCGAGTAGCCTAAAGAAAGCAGTTCCTTATCCTGGAACTCGAGCGCGGTTGTGTTTTTTATGTATCCCAGCGCTTTTTTGTAGTCCTTTTTCTGCAACCAGGCAATGCCTACAAAATAATTCATCCATCCCTGGTTAGGGAAGAAAGACAAAGTGCTTTCACCGTCCCTTATCACACCATCAATATCGCCGGTGTTCAGTTCAATTCTCACCAGTTGATCGCGCACTTCATATATCTGGCCATTGAGTTGGATAGATTTTTGATAATTGGTTTTAGCCTCCTCGAATTTTTCATTCTGAAATAGCATATCGCCATACAACGCGTATGCTTTAGCGTCGTTAGGGTGCGCGTTCATTATAATACGGCTTAATTCAAGGGCGCTGGCTTTGGCATTAGGGTCGGGGAATTTTGGAAAATAGCCCGTTACTATCCTTATTTCTTCGTCAATACTCAGGTCACGAATAGCAAATGCCAGCTGCAACTCTTTAAAGCTGGCATCAATATTTTTTTTCTCGCGGTAAGCATCAGCAAGCGCGAGGTGTACCAACGGGTTATTAGCATCAATGCTTCTTGCTTTTTCTAATACTTTAAGCGCCTTATCATTAGCGTTATTTGAAGTATAAATTTCCGACAGCAGCAGGTAATACTTTACCTGGTTTGGGTTAGCCGCTATCATGTCTTCCAACCCGGCGGCCGCCTTGTCAACTTTTCCCTGGCTAAGGTAAATTTTTTGGCGGCTTATAATCAGGTCATCACTGTTGCCGGCCAGCTTCTCTATCTGATCAAACACTTTCAGCGCTTCGTCATATTTTTTCTCCATCGCCAGGGCCTTGCCTTGATCGTAATAATAATCAACCCTCTCCGGATTGATCTTTATTAATTGGCTGAATACATTTTCGAGCTTCGCGAGGTCGTTGCTTTTTTCATAAATTTCGGCCAATGCCGCCCAGTACCATTCATTATCCGGTTTAATGGTTACTGCTTTTTCAAGCAGGGGCTGAGCTTCGGCATAATTATTTTGTAGTTTTTTAATATTAGCCAGTTCATAAAGGGAAGCGTCGTTTGCCGGGTCCATCTCTAACACCTGGTTAAACAGCTCGGCAGCTTTAGCAGGCTGGTCTATTGTTTTTTCGCTTAGCGCCGAAAAGAAAAGCCGCTCAACCGCGCCGCTGTCAACCTCGGCCAACTTTGCTTTGCCTCCTTTTGGGTTTTGGGCATAAGCGGTAAAAGTAAGGCCCCAGCAACCCATAGCCAGGAGCGTTACTACCTTCCTAATCGTAAATTTTAATTTCTTATGATTTAACCCCTCGCCCATTGCTATGCTAATCGTTGTTTCTTTTTATTATTCTATTTAATAAATATAGCTTTTAAATTTTTCCACTCAAAAAATAATGCTGCTGATGCAAATAAAACCAACAACGCATTGCCTATAAATATATTACGTTTAAACACATAGAATGATAAATAAACGAGTAAAACAGACGAAATGATATAAGCAAAGCTCTTTTTCAGATCATATGGTATAGGATAGTTTCTCTGGCCCCATATATACGAAAGCACCATCATGGTGGCATAGGCTATCAATGATATCCAGGCAGAAGCCATATAGCTATATTGCGGAATAAATATATAATTGAGCACAATGGTTAAAATAGCGCCTATGCCCGATATATATAAGCCGTATTTTGTTTGATCGGACAGTTTATACCAAACCGATAAATTCATATAAACACCCAGGCTTACATAGCCAAAAAGCAACAAGGGCACCACTCTTAAACCCGACCAGTACAATGCGGTTTGTGTAGCATCTTTACCTTTAATAAAATATTTAAGCAATTCAATATTAGCCACCAGCGCTACAAATATTAAGCACACCGCTATTATAAAATAATTCATGATACGGGCGTAAGTTTGGTTGGCATTTTTGCTGTTAGCGTGGCTAAAAAAAAATGGTTCGGCGCCCAGCCTGAAGGCATTTACAAATATGCTCAGGAAGATAGATATTTTAGCACAAGCAACATAAATACCTACCTGTATGGCGCGTTCCTTTTCAGGTAATAATTTTCCTAACAAAATTTTATCGAAATTTTCATTGATCAAAAAAGAAAAGTTGGCAATAAGCACCGGCCAACTGTAGGCCAGCATTTCGCCGAACAAAGCGATGTTAAACCTGGGCCTTAATTTAACTAATTCGGGCAGGAGCATTAGCAAAGTAATTATACTGGCTATTAAATTTGATAGGAACACATAACCCAGCCAGCCCCGTTTAAACCAGGGGGTAATGAATGCTTCGCCCGGTAAATGATGATCGACTATATAAGGCAATACATATATAAAAGCCAGGTTGAGGCCCACAAATATCACAATGTTAAGCAGCTTTATTGTTCCGTAACGGCCCGGGCGCCCATCTGCACGTATTTTGGCAAAAGGGATTACGCATAAAGCATCAACAACTAAAATACCGATGAAATACCTGGTATATTGCATATATTCAGCAAATGGCGTATCGGGGTCGATTTGTATCCAGCCGGTAATTATACCACTAAGCGGGAATGTGATCAACAGGAAAACAAGTGATATACTTAGGATAGCGCCAAAAGAGTTGTTATAAACTACAGCCTTATCATCCGGCTTTTTATTGAGGTAGCGGAAAAAAGTTGTTTCCATACCAAAGGCGAGCAACGCATTGAGCATTGACGCATAGCTATACATATTACCGAAAATGCCATATACTTTGGTGGAGTACGCGCGGGTATAAACCGGCGTAAGGAAAAAATTAAGCACACGGCCAGCTATCGTACTTAAACCATATAAGGCCGTTTGCCCGGCAAATTTTTTAGCTGTTGACAATAGTATGCGTAATTAAGTTATGGGTTATGTAAACAATCCCCTTTTTAATACCTCAAAATTACGATAGTTTTTTAATTCGCCCTCATTAGTTTCAATCGCGGTTACTTCCGCATCCTGCGGGCCCTCGCGGCACCAGTCTAAAAACATTTCAAGCATAGCGGGTTCGCCTTCGGCAGCAATAAAAACATCGCCGCCGGGTTCGTTCCTTACAAAGCCGCGTATGCCTAACTGGTCGGCAACCGCTTTGGTGGCTGCCCTGTAAAATACGCCCTGTACTTTGCCTTTAACGGTGATGTCAAGATGTTTCATTTGGGGTTGTTAGCCTAAATTCCATATATCAGCAGATTTTATTTTAGTTACTCTGCCTGCTTTTACATCTTCTTCGCTTTTTTTCATCTTGACTGAAATTCTGCACTGTATGGACTATTTGTATTTTTTTCTGTTTTAAAGTCAACTTTAAGCGCTTTCATAATAGCTTTTAAGGCTGTTAACTGCTCTTTACTTTTAGGCTGTACAATCAATGTTTCCATAATACAAATTAAAGATTTATTGAATAGAAATTATTAGTTTTAAAAAAATCTAAATGAGTGTATCTTTTGCTGTTGCATCATGAATAAGAGCTATTACTTTCCCATTGTTTATAGATTCTCCTTCTCTATTGCTTTAATGATTTCTTCAATCTTTATTTGTTATGGGCAATCTAAAGAAGCTAAAATAAAAGATATAAGGAGTTTATTTCAGAAAATAAACAGTGATAATACACTTAAAGTAATAAAACTGGAAAATGAAGACATCCCCGGTCCTGCGCTGGATAATGGGCAATCTTTAACAGCATTTTACAAAGGTAATACTATCTACAAAATCCAGGCATGGGTTGGGTTATCGTACGCAATACGAGAATATGAATTTTACTTAAAGGATAGCCAGGTTTTCTTTGTTTATGAAAAAGAAAGCGACTTTCCCTCTAACGAAGCAAAAGCTACATTAGATCATAGCAAAACTGTCGTGGCCTTTGAAGCGAGATATTATCTGGACAAAGACAAGATCATTGATGTTAAAAGCAAGGGGAAAAAGCGCTTTGAAGGAACATCCGTGATGTCCGCAAAAGATTTATTGACAATCGCTAACGACTATCTTGCTATCATTAAATCTCGCTTAAAGATAAAGAAATGATGGACATACCATCTATTTACTAACCTCTAATCACTAATTAACTAATCACCAAATTCCTGCCAACCTGTCACCGTTTTCATACGTATTTCTGCCTAAATATTACCACTCACCTCTCTCTACTCACCACTCACTACTAAAAAAACTGCCAAACTCACATTGGCACAACCCTTGTTAATAGGGTAGTATAAGCAAAACAAACAATCACGAAACAAATAATCATATGTCTAAAATAATCGGAATCGACTTAGGAACAACAAACTCCTGCGTAGCGGTAATGGAAGGTAACGAACCTGTAGTTATTGCAAACAGCGAGGGAAAACGTACTACGCCGTCAGTAGTGGCTTTTATCGACAACGGCGAACGTAAAGTGGGTGATCCTGCCAAGCGCCAGGCTATTACCAATCCTACAAAAACTATTTCATCTATCAAGCGCTTTATGGGCAACCAGTTTAACGAGGTTACCAAAGAGGCCGAACGCGTACCTTACAAAGTAGTAAAGGGCGATAACAACACCCCGCGTGTTGAAATTGGCGACCGTAAATATACCCCGCAGGAAATTTCGGCGATGATTCTTCAAAAAATGAAGAAAACCGCCGAAGATTTTTTGGGTACAGAAGTTACCGAAGCGGTTATTACCGTACCAGCCTACTTTAACGACGCCCAGCGCCAGGCTACTAAGGAAGCCGGCGAAATCGCGGGTTTAAAAGTGCGCCGTATAATTAACGAGCCTACTGCTGCTGCCCTTGCCTACGGCCTGGACAAAGCACACAAGGATATGAAAATTGCCGTGTTCGACTGCGGCGGCGGTACACATGACGTTTCTATATTGGAACTGGGTGATGGTGTATTCGAAGTAAAATCAACCGATGGTGATACACACCTGGGTGGTGACGACTTTGACCAGGTAATAATTGACTGGATGGCAGACGAATTTAAAAGCGACGAAGGTGTTGACCTGCGTAAGGACCCAATGGCTTTGCAACGTTTAAAAGAATCGGCCGAAAAAGCTAAGATCGAGTTATCAAGCTCGGCACAAACAGAAATTAACTTGCCTTACATCACTGCTGCTGACGGTATGCCCAAGCACCTGGTTAAAACTTTAACCCGTGCCAAATTTGAGCAACTGGCCGATAGTTTGATCAAGCGTACTATAGCGCCTTGTAAAACCGCGCTGAAAAATGCAGGCTATACCGTTAGTGATATCGACGAAATCATACTGGTAGGCGGTTCAACCCGTATCCCTGCCATACAGGAAGCTGTAGAAAAATTCTTTGGCAAAGCGCCTTCAAAAGGGGTAAACCCCGACGAAGTGGTTGCCATTGGCGCGGCCATACAAGGCGGTGTGTTAACCGGCGAAGTGAAAGATGTGTTGTTACTGGATGTTACCCCGCTTTCGTTAGGTATTGAAACTATGGGTGGTGTAATGACCAAACTGATAGAAGCAAACACCACTATCCCGAGCAAAAAATCAGAAACATTCTCAACCGCGTCTGATAACCAGCCATCAGTGGAGATACATATTTTGCAGGGTGAGCGCCCTATTGCTTCGGGTAACCGTACCATTGGCCGTTTCCACCTTGACGGAATACCACCCGCACCACGCGGTGTGCCACAGGTTGAAGTAACTTTTGATATTGATGCCAACGGTATATTGCACGTATCGGCTAAAGATAAAGCTACCGGCAAAGAGCAAAAAATACGTATTGAAGCCTCATCGGGTTTAACTGATGCCGAGATCAAGAAAATGAAGGACGAAGCCGAAGCTAACGCCGACGCGGATAAAGCGGCAAAAGAAGAGGTTGAAAAACTGAACAGCGCCGATGCCCTGATCTTCACCACAGAGAAACAACTGAAAGAGTATGGCGATAAGATATCAGCTGATAAGAAAGCGCCTATAGAAGAAGGTTTAACCAAACTGAAAGCAGCTTATGCTTCGAAAAACCTGGCTGATATAGAAGTTGCCCAAAATGAACTGAACACTGCATGGACCGCCGCATCTGAAGAGATGTACAAAGCTTCGGCAGAAGCCGGACAGGGACAGCCCGGAGCCGATGGCGCCGAAGCCCATGCGGATCATTCTGATACTGTAACAGATGTTGACTTTGAAGAAGTAAAAGACGACAGCAAGTAATAATTGAATATATAGTTTAAAGCCCATCCTGTGAAAAACAGGATGGGCTTTTTTGTATGTCGATCTTTTAGTTTTTTATGCCCAAACTTTTGTGCCTTCGCTGCAATTGGTGCAAATATCAATGTTTTCACGACTGTCTAGAACAGAGCTGCGAAAATCCTTATAAGTTTTATTGTTCCATATTTCTTGGAAGGTAGCTGTTTTAAGGTCCCCCAGCTGATGCTGCGCATCTTTGTCGAAACAACAGGGTACAATTAAACCGTCCCAGGTAATGACAGGGTTATTCCAAAGGCGCCAGCAATGATTTGATAAACTGCTTTTTATTTCAAATTGGCCTTCTTTGTTTTTGCGATAACGGGAATACCTGTCTATCGTTGGGATTAGCGGGTTGCCGTTCTCATAGTCATACACCTGTGCGGTTTTAAACAGCACCTGGTCCACCCCTATTTCTTTGGCTAGTTTTTTAATGTCTTCTATTTGATGTTCGTTGTGTTTTACTACAAGGAACTGGAAATAAACTGCGGGTTTATTCGATTTCAGTTCTTTTTTCATCCTGATAATATTGCGGGCCCCCTGTATCACTTTTTCAAGATCGCCGCCAACCCGGTATTGCTCATAAGTTTCCTGGGTAGTGCCGTCAATAGAAATGATCAACCTATCCAGCCCGCTTTCTACCGTTTTTCGTGCATTTGCTTCAGTCAGGTAATGCGCGTTGGTAGAGGTAGCTGTATAAAGGCCCTTATCGGAAGCATATTTTACCATATCTAAAAAGTTAGGGTTCAAATAAGGTTCGCCCTGGAAATAAAAGATAAGGTAGAGGAGCTGTTTTGAAATTTCGTCAATGGTCTTTTTAAATATATTATCTCCAAGCATACCTGTTGGCCTGGTAAAGGACCGCAATCCGCTCGGGCATTCCGGGCAACGGAGGTTACAAGATGTTGTAGGCTCAAAACCAACCGAAACAGGGTAGCCCCATTGAACCGCTTTTTTGCTCCATTTGCTCACATAATAACTGCTAAGTACACGTGCAGCGTTCCAAAACCGCCTTGGCGTAATTTTAGATATCAGATTTAGTGTATCAGGCCTGCTGAACGATGCCATTTATTAAATTATTTGGGATTGTATAGTAACAAGGTAGTGTTTCTTAACACTATTACGCTATAAAAACCGATTTACTCTTATTCGAATATATGCCAAATATGCGAATTTTTTAAACGTATACCCTAATTAAACTTCCGGAAAGCCCAATATTAAATTGGGATCAGGGATATTTTGGAGAAACTTTTCTTTTTGCGAAAAGCGGCCAACGCCGGGATAGTCGCCAAAGTTGCCTTCCACATTTAACATCAGCTGAAAATGCAGGTGCGGTGGCCAATGCCCGTTTTCGGCGCTGTTTCCTAACCCGCCAATTTGCTGATCTTTGCCAATGTTTTGCCCCACGCTTAAACCATCCAGGTTTTGGCGACTTAAGTGGCCGTACAGGCTGTATAAGGCTAACCCATCAAGGTCATGCAGTAAAATAATAGTTGGGCCATAGTCGCCAATTCCGGCGTTGTCTTGAAAGCTATGCACCTTACCTTCTAATGGCGAATAAACCGGCGTCCCTGCTTCGGCCCATATATCAATGCCTAAATGCAAACGGCGGGGTTCATCTGCTGTATCAAATAAAGGAGTACGGGCGTATATGGTGCGATGTTCCATATACCCGCCAATGCAATAGCGGCAACCATGAGCGTTAAGTTTTGCGTTTATCCAGCGGCTGAATTTTCCCGCGTCGGCAATTATATAGGGTCTTAATTCGGTATTGGCGGCAGTAAAATCAAATTTAAACAGGCAGTCAGTAACACCATTAAAATCCACCACCTTACCTATAGCATCCGGGTGGGTTTTAATATACGTAGCTAACCGGGCAGATGCATCCATAATAAATTATTTTAGCCCCCTCTAAATCCCCCCCGGTAGGGGAGACTTTATTGTTTATTTGTGATATTTTAAAAGCCCTCCCTACCGGGGAGGGTTGGGTGGGGCCTACTTATTCGCTGTCAGGCTGTTTTTCTTCCCGGTGTATTTTATCAAATATTTTATCCATGCGGTCAACATACTCGTTGGTATCATCAACAAAAAACTCCAGCTGCGGTATTATCCTTACCTGGTCCTTAATGCGGCCGCCGAGTTTGTAGCGTATCTCCGAAGCATGTGATTTAATAGTGTGCAGGGCCAGGGCGATATTCGTATTATTAAAAAAACTTAAAAACACCCTTGCTATTGCCAGGTCGGGTGTAACCCTTACTTTGGTTATAGTTACTAAAGTATTAGGCAAATAATTCATGCCTTCACGCTGAAATATGGCGGCAAGGTCTTCTTGTATTACCCCGGCAAATTTTTGCTGACGTTTTGATTCCATAATGATTTAATTAACGCCAAACAGGCAATTGAGTTTGATAAATACTGAATTATTATCCTAAAAACCTTCGCCTACTTACAGCCGGCAGGTATCTCTTTAGTTATCTTTTTAACTTTTTTTACTATAAGCGTACGCTCATATGCTCCCTGAGCGCCATCCTTTGCCGACGGTATTTGTATGCCCTCAACTTCAATATATACTGGTTCGCCTTGTTTTTCAAAGCTAATCAATTGCGAATACTTTAGTTCTAATTGCGCCGAACTATCGGCCACCCAAAATTCATGCTCGCTGCCACATGCCCTGAACGTTTTTTCGCCGGGCCCAAAGCTGTACAAGCCTTTAAATATAACCAAATGTTCTGTTTTTTTCGCAGGTTTACTTTTGCATGAAACCATACCGGCAAGCACCAATATTGGCAATAAATATTTAAGGCGTGCTAAACTCATCAGGTAAAATTACAAATCGTGTTTAATATCGTCCAGCCTTTTTACACTCAGCTGCGCGCTAATGCCTGCCGCTATAACCGAAATAACAATAACGGTTAAAAATACCAGGATAAAATCAGTTGGTTTTATGTCAATTGGATAGGCGTTAACAACGGTCAGCTTATCGCCCAATTTTATAAAACCATAGTGTTGCTGCAATATACAAAATACAAACCCAAGTACAAGCCCGGTTATGCAGCCAAACAACGCTATCATCATTCCTTCAAAAAAGAAAATACCCTGTATCAGTTTCTTACCGGCGCCCAGGCTAATTAAAACGGCTATATCATGGCGTTTATCAATAACCAACATGGTTAAAGTACCAATAATATTAAATATGGCAATGACCAATACAAACGTTAATAGCATAAACACGGCCCATCGCTCACCTCTAAGCACTTTATATAGTTCCGCATCCTGCTGGCTTCGGTTTTTTACAGTGAACAGATCGCCCACCTTATCCTCTATTTCTGTTTGTACCGTCGCAAGGTTTGTCCCGCTTTTGTAATTCAGGTCTATCGCTGAAACATTTACCGGCTCATCCAGTAGTTCGCGGGTAAATTCTATGGGCACCACAACAAAATCATCAAAATCCTGCTGTATGGAAAATATGCCTGATGGCGCGATATCACGGGAAATGAACTCATCTCTTGGGTTAGCATAAACCGTTGTGCCACGACGCGGAGAATTGATCTGTAAAGGCGATAACGCGTCATGGATATTGACTGACAGATCATTGGCCACAATAGCGCCTATAACAGCCATTGGCCTTCCACCGCTGTGTAAAGTAAACGATCCATCCTGTATGGTACTATCCAGCCGCTTGTTTCTTAAAAACTCGTCACCTACCCCTTTTATCGTAGCGATAAAAGATTTTTCGCCATATCTCACCAACACTTTATCCTGCAATACTTCGGTAAAAGAGAATAGACGCGCATCCTTATGCAGCGTGTTGAAATAAGGTGTATTCGGATCGAAAGTTTTACCCATGCGCGCTTCGATCTTTATTTCGGGCGAAAAATTGCTGTATAAACCAAGCACTACTTTTTCTAAACCATTAAATACCGATAGTAAAATAATGAGCGCTGCGCTGCCAATTAACACCCCCATCATGGATATACCCGATATAATATTTATGGCATGTATTTTCTTTCTCGAAAACAGGTACCGCTTAGCTATGTAGATAGAAGTGTTCAAGAGGGTTATACGTTTTTGATGCGCAATAAAAGTACGTAAAACGTACAACGTAATACGTACAACATTTAAAGTTTAAGTATAGCCGACCATATTGCATTGCTTATATTCCGCATTCCTTTATTACCGGGATGATACTGAACACCCATATTTGTCCACAGCCCAAATGAAGCATTAGTTGGATCGCGGCTTAGATTGGATAACGAAATAAACTTAGAATATCCCGACATAATTTTGTCTACCACCGGCATAGACCAAAATGACCCTACGGCAAGTACGGCAGGCTTATTACTAAAGTAGTTAACTAATGCCTTATACTTAGCTCTAAAAGCTGCAGTATCTAAGGGGACTTGATTAACACTCTCTCCAATATGTATTATCAGCAGGTCTGGTTTTAAGTCGCGCAGGTCCTTTAAATTTGCATCAAGGCTATAATTTTTAAAGTCGGTTTCAAAAGCCCCGATGCTTCTTACAGTTACTACACAATTAGGATTACGCTGCTTAAACTTTATAATTAGCAAATGAACATAGTCAGAGTCTGCAACTGTAGCGGCCATACCCCAATTGCCGTACCATCCTATAGATGGATTTGCCGGATGATAGGTGAGGCTATTGCCTAAGATCACCACATTGCTGTAGGTATGTTGTGGTATGGTACAAGTTTTACGTTGTACCACCATTGTTTGTGAAGGCAGACTTAATAGAGTCTTATCCTTTTGCCATATACTCAACACTGCAAAGAGTGGAATCAAGGTAATGAATAGTTTCATTTTTTAGATATGCAGGCTTAGAATATGTTTGAAATGAAGTAAAAACATGCTTGCTACGTTAAAAAAGGGTTATATTGCTTTTCGAAACCAATGGTGGTTTCCGGGCCGTGGCCGGGATATACGATGCAGCTATCCGGTAACGTAAACAGTTTTTGTTCGATATTATCAATAAGCTGTTTAAAATCGCCGCCAGGCAGGTCGGTACGGCCAATGCTTCCCCTAAATAATACATCGCCGCCAATTAGGTAATTGGCTTCTTCGTTATAAAAACATAAATGTGCGGGCGAATGGCCGGGGGCGAATATTAATTCAAGGCTGGTCTTTCCAAAACGAATAGCGCCTGTTTCGTGAAGGTATTCATCCGGCATGGGCGAAGGGTCGTAACGCAGCCCGAATTGCGGGGCATAGGCTATAACGGCGTCGAGCACATCCTGTTCGCCTTTGTTAAATTTCGGCTTTAACCCATATTGGTCAAATATAAATTTATTGCCCAGTACGTGGTCAATATGGCAATGGGTATTCAGCAATAAGACAGGTTTAAGGTTATTATCCTTTATAAAATTTACTACAGCGTTTTGCTCGGCAGCATTATCCATACCCGGATCAATAATGGCGCACTCGCCGCTTTTATTATATAAAATATATGTGTTTTCCTGGAAAGGGTTGTTGGGGAATACTTGTACCATGATCTTTTTGTTGTACGTTTTACGTGATACGTATATTATAATTATATTTTTTTCTGAAACGTACTACGTAAAACGTATAACGTCCAACTTATTTCCACCTGAAGCTTTTTATCATCACACCAACATCCTGCTTAACAAAATTTAGCACAGGCCGGATAGAATCAAGCTGGGGCTCGCTATTAAAGTACAAGGCGCCGCGCATATAGTTTTTCACACTATCGGTTAAATAAAACTGTACAGACGACGCAGCGTTGCCATCAATTGTATAGTAAATACCGTATACTTTATGATCGGGAAAGCTAATACTACCCTGGTCTATAGAGGTAGCTTTTACAGTATGTTTAAAGGCGAGTTTGCGCGCGTCTTCAACCAGCATGTTAAACATTTTTTTTGAGGTGATATTATCGTAACTTAAATGCAGCGTACCGTTAAACTGCGGGAACTGCATATTTAGCAGGTATTCCATATTAAGCAGTTTGGGCGCAATACGGGTTTGGGTATCCGGCATTATCATCGCATACTTTGGGTATAAAAAAGTAAACGGGTACCTGGATACGTATTCGCGGTATTCCTTTTTGGGGAAAACAATGCGGTAATATCCGCGCGGCTTTGGCGAATAGTCATGATTGCCGCCGCAAGCGGCAAAAAACAAAACAGCTACTATTACTATCGCAAATATTTTCATGGGTGCTTCTCCTTCGAGTTCCATATTTCCCATGATTTTTCGGCTTGCAGCAACAACATTTCGTAGCCGTTTTTGGTAGCCGCGCCCTTCGCTTTACCTTTCTTTAAAAATAACGTTTCTTCGGGGTTGTATACCAGGTCGAACAATAAATGCTCATTGGTTATTGCTTCATAAGGTATAGGCGGACATTTATCAATATCCGGCGAAGTACCCAGCGGCGTTGTATTAATGATGAGTTTATGCTTAGCAATATCGTGTGGTTTCAGGTCTTTAAATAAGATATGGCCGGGCTGCGGTTTGCGGGTAACAATTTTAAATGGGATCTCCAATATATCCAACACGCATTTAACAGCGCGGGCCGCGCCACCGTCGCCCAATATCAACGCCTCGGCATGATGATCGTGCAGCAAGGGCCTTAACGACATTTCAAAGCCGTAAATATCTGTATTAAACCCTTCCAGCCTGAAATCGTGGCCCTCAACACCCACCTCGCCCGAGAAAGCCGCCAATACCGGGCTCTCCTTACTTATCCTGATACAATTTACAGCGCCCGCGCTGCGCGCGTCGTTCTCTATCCAGTCTAAATAACGCAGCACATTAATTTTATGCGGAACAGTAACATTTAACCCGCATAAACCGGGATGAACATCCAGCAGGTCCTGCAGGTCTTTTATATGCTCCAGCGGATAGTTATCGTAAACCGCATCGGTAATATGCTCGTTTTTAAACTTTTCTGTGAAGTATTTTTTTGAAAAAGAATGCGAAAGCGGAAAGCCAATTAGCCCGTATTGTTTCATGGTGTAATATTAAGTAATCTGCACGAATTTTTCGAATTGGGGCGAATTTCACGAATTGAGACGCAATATCTTTCCTTCAAAACATTCTGCAATAAAAATACCACCATTTATCCCGCTTTATTTATATTTGAAAGCACTTTAACCTAAGCTATTAAATTTATCTTAACCTACAATGAAAAAAGTAATTCTCGTAACAGGCGCTTCATCAGGTATTGGATTGGCCGGCGCCACCGCGCTTCATGAAGCCGGGCACATCGTTTATGGCACCACACGCAACCTGGCAAAAAAGAAAGATGTACCGTTTAAATTGATAGAACTTGACGTAACCGACGATGCATCAGCAAAAGCGGCTGTTGCTCAAATTATAAAAGCCGAAGGCAAAATTGATGTGCTGGTAAACAATGCCGGTAACGGTATTGCCGGTCCGGCGTATGCCATGCCGGTTGATAAGGCCAAACAGCAGTTTGAGGTGAATTTTTTCGGTGTGGTACGGATGTGCGGCGCGGTAATTCCTGAAATGCTGAAAAACAATAGCGGTATAGTTGTAAACATCAGTTCGTTAGCCGGGTTATTCGGGCTGCCGTACCAGAGCATGTATGTAGCGTCGAAATACGCGGTTGAGGGCTATACTGAAAGTATGCGCATGGAACTGCGTAAAACCGGCATTAAGATAGCTACCATAAACCCCGGCGATTTTAAAACTGGCTTTACTGGGAACCGCGAAAAAATACCTTTTACGGTTGATAACGCCGCACTAAAAGCTAATTATGATGTAGCGGTTGCCAGCATAGAAAAAGATGAAAACGCGGGCGCCGATCCTAAAGCTATAGGCAAAGAGATGGTTAAAATTGTAACAAAATCAAGCCCGGCGCATCAATACCTGGTGGGTGCCATAGGGCAAACCATAGCGGTGACATTAAAGAAAGCTTTACCGGGCGGCCTGTTTGAAAGTTTAATGGCGGATCATTACGGGATAAAATAATATAATCAATCTCAATTCTGTCATTGCGAGCGTAGCGCGGCAATCGCGAACTTTGCATAACCATATTGCACCCTTGCGATTGCTTCGTCGTACCTCCTCGCAATGACATAGTTTTTAAATATAAGTGGGAAAAGACAAACTACGCCGTTTTGCAGAGATAGAAACTTTCAGCAACGTTTTGCAACTGGATGAGGGCAAGCCCTATAAAGGCGCGTGGAGCAATGGGTTTTTTAAAAACGACAACCCCGTAGTGCTTGAACTGGCCTGCGGGAAAGGCGAATACACTGTAAACCTGGCCAATTTATTTCCTGATAAAAATTTCATAGGTGTTGATTATAAAGGAAACCGCTTGTGGCGCGGCGCTAAAACTGCTTTGGAAGATGGTGTAAACAACGTGGCTTTTTTACGCATCCAGATAGAGAACCTGCTGGATTATTTCGCTGATGCCGAAGTGGATGAAATATGGATAACCTTCCCCGACCCTCAGCCACAACTGAGCCGCGAAAAAAAACGGTTAACCTCGCCCCGGTTTTTAAATAAATACATAGAAATTTTAAAGCCGGGTGGTTATGTCAATTTAAAAACGGATAACGACGGCCTGTATGTATATACCT
>Ga0206891_10057_pt1 | contig 35490 bp, 30 predicted proteins | sample Alteio_BWOrgHeat_55_FD_153246 | JGI IMG/M metagenome (GOLD analysis project Ga0206891, IMG submission 153246) | Enriched cells from forest soil in Barre Woods Harvard Forest LTER site, Petersham, Massachusetts, United States - Alteio_BWOrgHeat_Nextera7 ...
GATTGGTCTTGCGATTGTTCATGAAGATTCAAATATTCTTTTAATTGATGAATTAGGAAAAATTATTTGTTTATCTTCAAATGATATTCGTGCAATGGGACGTCAGGCAAAAGGTGTTCGTTTAATTAGGCTTGATAGCACTCAAAAATTACATAATGTTGCTGCTTTTGAAGGCGGTGAGGATGTTGCAATTGAAGGTGATGATGAGCAAGATGCTGGTACGGTAATAGAAACGCGTTCATTGCCGGTTGATGATGAATCAACTGAAAGTGACGATACTGATGATTTCGATGATTCTGATGAGGATGAGGTCGAAGACGAAGACGAAGAAGATAAAGATAATGAATTGTCTGATGATGGTGAATATTATGATGAGCCAGAAGAAGACTTAAAAGAAGATTAATAGGCATCATGTTGGATAGGAATTTTATATTGCACCTTTCTCTTATTGAGGGTGTTGGTTCGGCGGTAGTGGCAGCAATTATGAAAAACAAAGGATCTGATGTAAAAGCATCAGATCTTTATTCTTTTTCTATGCAAGATTGGATGCAGGTGTATGGTTTAAAGGAAGCGACAGCAGCAAAAGTTGTTGATGGGCTTTTTGATAAAATCATGCTTACAACAGAGTTGGATCTTATTGCGCGTCATGATATTAAATGGGCTTCATTATTTGATGATGAATATCCTCAATTATTGCGCGAAATTTATATGCCACCGATAATTTTGTATTGGCGCGGAGGCGACTTTAATAATCGTGATAAGTGTTTGGCGATTGTTGGTGCGCGCGCTTCTAATGATTACGGAATGCGTGTTGTACATACGCTCGTGCCTGATGTTGTTAGCGCAGGTCTTGTTGTTGTGAGTGGTGGAGCGTTGGGCATTGATACTCATGCACACCGTGCTACACTGAATTCTGGTGGAAAAACTATTGTTGTTTTAGGTTCCGGTTTATTGAATTTGTATCCTTTATCAAATACAAAATTATTTGATGCAATTATAGGTAATGGTGGTATTGTACTGAGTTCTTTTCCATTGCGTTTTGCACCATTAGCGAGAAATTTTCCCGCGCGTAATCGTATCATTGCAGGATTATCGCACGCATGTTTAGTCGTGCAAGCGGCAGAAAAAAGTGGTGCACTTATTACCGCTCATTACGCACTTGAACAAGGACGTGATGTTTTTGCTATTCCGGGAATGTTTGATGATGAGTTGAGTGTTGGGTGTCATAATCTTATTAAGCGCGGTGCAAAACTTATTGCAAGTGCGCATGATATTATAGAAGAATATGGTATTGCGCGATCAGCAGTGCCTGATAAGCAACTTATGTTGCATGATGCTGTACAATACGTTAAAAAAGAACGTGTTGAAACAAAAAATAATAATGCTACTGCAGTAAAAGCTACCTCTCTTTTAGATGGATGTACGGATGTGCAAAAAATTATCATTGGTGCGTGTGCTATACCAGTATCGTTGGATGATATTATTCAAAAAACTGAACTTGATGTAAGTCAGATTCAATCAGAACTTTTTAATTTGCAGCTTGATGGTAAAGTGTCTCAAAACTTTGTTGGCATGTGGGTTTGTGCGCAATGATGAGAAAAATGCTTGCCATAGTTATCAGTATTGGTTTGATGGCTTTTTTTTGTGCTGCACATAAACATGTTACTATAAAACAAGAAAAAAAAGTGATTGTTGTAACGACCAATATTATTGCTGATACGGTAAAAAATATTGTTGGTGATGCAGCAACAGTTCATGCATTAATGGGATGTGGTGTTGATCCTCATTTGTATCGTGCGCGTGAAAGTGATGTTCATAAATTAGCGTCTGCTGATATCATCTTTTATAATGGATTGCATTTAGAGGGCAAAATGGCAACTATGTTTACCGGCATGAATCGCTTTACCAAAACGGTAGCGGTTGCTGATGCGCTTGAAAAATCCATGCTTCGCGTTGCAGATTTTGATGATATGTATGATCCGCATGTGTGGTTTGACGTGACTTTGTGGATACGTGTTGTGCGTTTTATTCAAGAACATATGATGATGATTGATTGGTGTAATGCAGAGGTGTATAAAAAAAATGGTGATGCGTATATTCAAAAATTGGAATTATTAGATAATTATGTACGTGAGCGTATGAGTACTATTCAGCATGATACAAGGATTATAGTAACTGCGCATGATGCATTTGGTTACTTTGGTCGTGCATATAATTGTAATGTAATTGGTCTGCAAGGATTGAGTACTGATGCGGAAATTAGCACAAAAGACGTGCAGACGTTAGCTTCGTACATTGTAGAAAAAAAAATTAAAGCATTATTTTTGGAATCATCAGTACCATCACGTGCAATTATTGCGGTACAAAAAGCAGTGGAAGCACAGGGTTGGTCTGTTGCAATTGGTGATGAACTTTTTTCTGATTCATTAGGAGATGGTACAACGCATGCATCAACGTATTGTGCGATGATAAAGTATAATGTTGATACGTTTGTACGGTATCTTGGTGATGCGGTGACAATAGAATAATAAGTAGTACGTAAATATGCTGGAGTAACATCATGAATAATAGCACGCACATGCCAGCGCTAGAAGTTTCTTGCCTTAATGTTTCTTATAAAAAAGAGAGTGTGTTGTTTGATGTATCGGTCACTGTTCCTCAGGGTGTTATGTTAGGAGTTATAGGGCCTAATGGTGCAGGAAAAACAACGTTTTTTTGTGCAGTTTTGGGATTAATTGCGTACAGTTCTGGAACGATTTCACTATTGGGATCGCCGATTGATGGAGTGCGTAATAATATCACCTATATACCGCAACGCAGTAGCGTTGATTGGGATTTTCCACTTACTGTTTTTGATATGGTACTAATGGGATGCTATGGAAAACTCGGTTGGTTTTCACGTCCGAGTCATGATGATCATCAACGAGCATATCAATCATTAGATATGGTAGGTTTAAGCGATTATGCACATAAACCCATTGGAATTCTTTCTGGTGGACAAAAACAGCGTGCTTTTTTAGCGCGTGCGCTGATGAGTGATGCACTTATATATTTTCTTGATGAGCCGTTTGCGGGTGTTGATATTGCAACGGAAAAAATAATTATTGCTCTTTTTAAAAAATTACGTGATGAAGGAAAAACTATTATTGTGATTCATCATGATTTATTAACAGCGCCTTTATATTTTGATTGGGCATTTTTGCTTAATAAAACATCGATAGCATGCGGTCCTTTATCAGAAATTTTCACGAGTGAAAATATAATGCGTTTATATGGCTCAGCAGCGATTGCGCAGATGGTGAGTATCCATGCTGATCAAAAAGGGATGTGATGATTAGTTTTTTTATGGCGCATTATACACTATTTTTGGTGATGTATGGCGCTTCACTTTTTGGCATTACGGCAGGAGTACTTGGATGTTTTGCTTTATTGCGTCAACAAAGCTTGCTGGGTGATGCAATATCGCATGCGGCGTTGCCGGGAATTGTGGCAATGTTTTTGCTAACGCATAGTAAAGAACCGTGGTTATTGCTTATTGGTGGTGTTGTTGCTGGTATAGGTGGTGTGTGGTGTATGAATATAGTTGTTGCGCATACAAAATTAAAAAAAGATGCAATTTTGGGTATTATTCTATCAGTTTTTTTTGGTCTTGGTTTAGTATTAATGACGGTTGCTCAAAAAATTCCGGTGGGAAGTCAGGCGGTTTTAAATAAATTTTTATTTGGTAGCGTTGCGACGTTATTGCCGGTTGACATTGTTATTATTCAGGCGATAAGCTTGTTTATTTTTTTAGTGTTGTTTCTATTGTGGAAAGAATGCTGTGCGTACGTGTATGATCCTCTCTTTATTCAATCAGTGGGATATTCTGCGTGTGTTATAGAATGTGTGCTGACGGGTCTTTTAGTGCTTACTATTGTAGTAGGTTTACAGGCAGTGGGGGTTGTGCTCATGAGTACATTGCTTATTGCTCCCGCTGCTGCTGCGCGTCAATGGACAGTGCGATTATCAAGCATGATGATTTTAGCAGGTTTTTTTGGTTGTATATCGTGTGTTGCTGGTGTGTACGTGAGTGCATGTGTTGATCATATACCTACGGGTCCTTCGATTGTGATTATTGCAACGATGATAGTATTATTTTCTTTGTTGTTTTCGCCAGTGCGGAGAATAGTATGATTTCATTGCTGCAAGGTGAGATTTTGCTTGTTGCTATTGTTACGTCAATTGCATGCGTTATGCCAGGAGCTTTTTTAGTATTGCGTGGTGTTGCAATGATGAGTGATGCAATTAGTCATGCAATATTGTTGGGTATTGTGAGTATGTTTTTATGGGTTCAAAAATTAGAATCACCATTGTTGATTATAGGTGCGTTGTGCGCTGGTTTGTTGACGGTAATTTGTACAGAAATGATCATTGTTAGTAAACGACTTAAAAAAGACGCGGCAATTGGTCTTATTTTTCCGCTTTTCTTTTCAATAGGGGTTATTCTTATAACACGATATGGGCGCAATATTCACCTGGATGTTGATATGGTTTTGTTAGGAGAATTAGCATTTGTGCCTTTTAATCGTTTAGTGTTGTGGGGAACTGATTGTGGTCCTTACGCATTGTGGGTTGTTGGCGCTACGCTTATTATGAATGCGTTGTTTATTAAATTTTTTTATAAAGAGTTGCTAATAACAACATTTGATGAAACATACGCGCTTTTTGCGGGTTTTTCGCCGATATTTTTTTATTATTGTTTGATGATTATGACTAGCATCACTGCAGTGGCGACGTTTGATGCGGTTGGTTCTATTATGGTAGTTGCTCTTATGATTACTCCCTGTGCAGCGGCTTATTTGTTAACGGATCGTGTTCCAGCTTTATTGGGTTTGAGTGTTGTCATAGCGGTTCTTTCTTCAGTTTTTGGTTATTTTTTTGCATTTTACATGGATGTCTCTATTGCTGGTTCTATTGCCTCCATGACGGGGGTGTTTTTTGTCGGCGCTTTGATTAAAAGTGTTGTATTGAATAAGTTGGCATAATTTTTGATTGCTTAGTAGGAATAGCGCTTTTTATTCGACTTATTCTATTTGACATAATTTGTTGGCGTGATAGGCTGAATAAGTAATTATTTTAGATCGTTTTTGATTATTTTTACTTTAGGTGCCATTACATGAATAAAAGAGTTATTTTGATCGTTTTGTCGGTTGTGTTATTGAATGCTGCTAGTGGTGTTTTTGCTATGCGTTATACAGTAGCGCTTAGGGTTGCGCAAGGCGTTACGAGTGGTTGTTTGATAAAAAAGGGATTTGAGGTGAGTTGTGAGCAATATAATGAAAGTCTTAAACCCGTGAGTGGTGTCAGCGCAAAGCCTGCTGTTGATAAATTGGTAAGAAGTCAATTGAAGTATCATGGGATTTCTCAGGCTGATGAAATGGCAATAATTTCGTCAGCAAAGCTTTCTGGCGGTTATTGGTCAGCAAGCGATAAGGCTATATACGTAAGTCCATTGATTGAAGTGAAATTGGAGGCTGCGCTTGCTGGTACTGCAGAACAGAGGAAGTTAATTAATGCTGACAGGAAGAAAATTGCTGATCAGAGGGCAAGTTCATTGTATAAGTGGTCCGGTGTTGGGAGTCCATTGGAAAAAAGCGTAAAGGCATGGGAAGATTTGGTCAATAGGCAGGAAAGTGATTTAAATGACCAAGATGATTTGAATGAAAAATATATTGCAAAGCAATTGGGTATTTTAAATCATGAAGCATGTCATGTAATAACAGGTGTAAATCCGAGAATATATTCTATTGGGCTAATCCCAATGGCTGTACAGGCGGGATGTTCAACATTAAGTTATTGTGGTAATAAGGTTTTTAAGCGTCAGTTGCCAACAAGTTGGAAATCAACTATTGCACGTTCTGGAATTGCTGTTGCAAGCATGCCAGTCAAGGTAAAATTAATCGGCCTTGGTTGTGCGCTGTATGGACAATATGATGAGAGCAATGCAGATTTGTTTGCGTGTAAAAATGCGAGAGATAAAAAAGAGCTTGAAGGGCTACGTGATTTTTTTAAAGAAGATTTAAGGGTAGAGGAATTTGAAAAAGCTCAGTATCAACAGTATTCGGATCTTGATAGTTATTCTGAGAAAAATCAAAGAAGACTTTTGAGGGCACTTTATTTACCAAAGGATCCCATACATCCTTACCCTGGTGATCGTGTTGAAATGGCTGAAAAATATCTTAAAAACTGGGATAAGAATCATCCAAAAGATGCTGATAATTAAATAAAAAAAGATAACATTTTAGAAGTGGAGTAATGCGATGAAAAGAGTATTTTTAGGTGGCATAATTGCAGTATCATGCTTTTTTAGTGCAGCACAAGCTGTTGATCAATCTAAAATAACTTTTATTGAACAAGCTATTGAAAGCGTTGATAAAAATAGTGCTTATGCCAATGAATATTGCCAAACACTGCAAGATGAAGCAAAAGATTGGTTGAAAAATCATTACGCTCCTATTGCGAAAGTTTCTGAAACTATTTTGTCTTCGTTACTCAATTCTAAAATATTTTATGAGTATCAAGTCCGTTTGATTGATAAAAGTATTGAACTGAGGACTAATATTTTTTCAGTACATGAAACGGATAAAGAATATTTGGATCAGCTTTCTGAGCAATTGGCTGCAGAATTGCACATGATTGATTGCGAGCTTTCGCGTTGTTTTGTGCAACTAAAAGAAGATATTCTTGGTAGTCAAGATTCAGCGCATTTAGCTGAAAAATCAGTTGATCTACCGTTTCTTTTTGGTGAAGTGATACCGTTTGTAGCGGCGCTTAGAATTCAGAAAGAGATTTTGTTGCAGAGGCTGGAAGAGGCTAAAATATAAGGTGCTGCTTTTATGATTAGAAAAACGATTGTTTTGAATGTATGTTTTGCGGCTTTATTTGTAGCTTCTTTTACGTCTTTAACGGTAAGAGCAGCATTAGTCACTTTTTTTTCTGATAAAAAAAATTCTCAAATTGAAGTAGCACCTTCTGTGCGAGATTTTGTTAGAAATGAGTTTGCAAAATGTGGCATTCCTAATGCTCAATTTACAAAAGTGTATTTGGGTGATGAAAATTGCAAGGGAGATATTGGGGTATCAAAGGTTGGTGAGGTAATGATCAATCGAAATATTGCGCAGCGATTGAATAAAGCCCTTTGTGTTGATAATACCGTAATTAATCAACAAGCGAAAGGATTGTATAAGGATGCTGATATTGCACTGTATTCAATGGTAATGAAACATGAGGCTGGGCACGTGAAGCATTCTGATTGTTTTCGGCTTGAGAGACTTCGTAAGGGCATGGTTATGTTTTGGTATTTACCAGTTGTTGTGATAGGTGGTTTATTAGCTCATGGTACAAAAAAAAACGAACATGTCATGTTGTTTTGTGGGGCTATGCTAAGTGCGTTTTGTGGTATGATTGCTGTTGAGCATAAATATAGTCGTTGCTATGAAAGTGAGGCAGATGAGTATGCTTGTAAAAATGCGGAAAATAGAAATCAGCTACAGCAATTGTATAATATTTTTGATCAAGGTGAGCTAGATTTTAAAAAGGCTTATTGGGAAAAATATCCTTTATTGAAAAGGTTTTCAGAAGAAAATCAAAGTAGGTTGTTAAGATTAGCGCATTATTTATTTGATGATAGAAAACACCCTTATTATTCTGATCGTGCGGCTATGGTTAAAAAGTATATACAAAAGTGGGATGATAAGAATCAAAAAATAGCAGATTATTTATTTGCTGGCGCAAGACATCCTTATGATTTTGACCGCTTTTCCATGGCTAAGAAAATATAAGCAAAAGTGGGATGATGAGCACCAAGAATAGGCTTCTTGTGAGTAAAAAAAAGATTTTATATTTATATTATGCGATTGCATTAATAATGGCAATGATGCCTACTCAAGTGCAATCGCATAAAATTATTTTTGAGGAAAACTTTTTTTTTATTGATAATGAAGAGGAAAAGCAAGCGCCTGCTATTGTACAAAAATTTGTCAGAGATGAATTATCTAAGCTTGGTATTTCTAATGCTTCTTCCATAATTGTATGCTTAAGTGAAAAAGTGGGTTTTGCTGGTGTGCTCCCTACAGGTAAGCTCATAATGCATCCCGATATTGCTGCGGCACTGGAAAATGCGCTTGCGGATACTACCCAATTGTATGAAGAATTGTTTGATAAATATCGGAAGATGCAAGAAGCGGTAGCGTATAATAAAGAATTAACCTTGCAGGAAAAACGTGAAGCGCGTTTAAAGTTGAAAAACATTTTATTGGAAACTGAAAAAAAATGGCGAGAGATTGATCAAAAGTTAGAAAATTTTATCGCTCTTTGTTCAATTGTTTTAAAACATGAAGCTTCGCATTTGAAAAATGTGGATTATAAGCGTATTGCTCTTCTTAGAAGTAATATTTCATGGAAATGGTTTAAAATTTATTGTGTGATAGGCGTATTTATAGGATATAAGTCACTATCAGAAAGTACGCAATCATGGAATCAATGGCTACTTTGTTCATTTATGGTTTTATATGGAACACTGAATAGTTTGTTGTTTCCATTAAGTATTGCAAAAAATATGTGCGCTCGTGATTGCGAGCGGGAAGCAGATGAATATGCGTGTGAAAATGCAGAGAATAGAAAGCAATTGGAACAGTTTTATGCGTATTTTAAAGATGACGCTGTATCATTTATAAAAGAATGTCATAAAAAATATCCTTGTTTAAAAATGTGTTCAAGAAAGAATCAAATGCGGCTTTTAAGAGTAAGTCATTATTTTTTTGATGCAGAGCATCCTTTTTTTATTGACCGTGCGGCCGTGGTTAAAAAGTATATACAAAAGTGGGATGATGAGCATCAAGGGCAGGTGAATTGTGCGTAAGGTGAGGAAATACTCCCTTTTTATCAACTATTTCACTTTGCGTTATTCTAATAAATCCTTTATAATGAGTATTATTTTTACATTGAATTAAACAATAAGTTACATTTTTTTATTCTAAGTAGGATGTTGTCATGCCAGTACCTAAACGAAAACGCTCCAGAGCCCGTAGAGATTCACGTTTTGCAAATAAGGGCCTCAAAGTTAAAGCAATTGCTGGTTGCTTAAACTGCAAAGAGCCAATAACAGCTCATACAGCGTGTATCAAATGTGGTTTCTATAAAGGAATTAAAATTCTTGTTACTAAAGCTGAAAGAGCAGTAAAACGCTTAGCAATTCGTAATTTAAAAGAAACAGCTAAACAAGCTGCTGCTGACGCTAAAAGAGCGCAAGCGGATCAAGCGTAAATTGATTATTTAATAAGAGGAATGTTTCATGATTGCTGTTGATGCAATGGGGGGCGATTATGCTCCACAAGAAGCTGTTCAAGGTGCATTAGCGGCAGCAAAAGAAGGCATTCCTCTTATTTTGTTTGGTAATCAAGATAAAATAATGTCACTTCTTGCTCATTATTGTCCCCGTTGGCGGACATTGCCTATTGAGCTTGTTCACTGTTCAGATGTTATCGAAATGGATGATGACCCTATTCGGGGCATTTTAAGAAAAAAAGATTCTTCTATTATGCGTGCATTACGCGCGGTCCGTTCGGGAAAAGCGCATGCTTTTGTTTCTGCTGGTAATTCCGGCGCTATAATGGCTGCAGCGAGTATTATACTAGGAAGAGTTGCGGGTGTTATTCGTCCTGCAATTGGTAGTTTTTTGCCGACAAGTTCTGGATCATTGTTTTGTTTAGATCTTGGCGCAAATCCTGATTGTAAACCGGAATATTTGGTGCAATTTGCATACATGGGTTATGCGTATGTACGTTTAGTAAAACATATAGCGCAACCACGAGTAGCATTGCTTTCTAACGGTCATGAGGCGTATAAAGGTTCAGCGCTTGTTAAATCAGCATTTGAGATGCTTGAAAAAACAGATCTTGAATTTATTGGTAATATTGAATCGCGTGATATTTTTTCTGGTCGTGCGGACGTTGTGGTAACCGATGGTTTTACGGGTAATATTTTACTTAAAGGCATACAAGGTACGGCAAATGCGGTGATGGATTGGATGAAAGAAGAAGCATCAAATTCGTTATTATCGAGAATAATGTTAAGTTTATCGTGGCCGGTTTTGAGTCGTATAAAAAAAAGAATTGATTATGCACGTACGGGTGGGGCATTACTCTTGGGTATTAATAAACCAGTAGTTATTGCGCATGGATCTTCAAGAGCGGCTGCATTTACGCAAGCGATTATTTTTGCTCATAAAACAGTGCAACAAAAAATTATTCCTACTTTTAATGAAACGCTCAAGTCTCTTTTGGCAAAACGTTCATCATTTTCCACTATTGTGTCCCAAAAAGTTTCACAAAAAGTTTTTGTTTCTGGTCAGTTGCAACCGTAAGGTTCTTTATTTTTTTACCGACCTATGGTACTTTGCTGTAATACATTAAGTATTTTTATAAAAGTATACAATAGTAAGTAAAATCATTTCATGGAGTTAGGTGATGTCACATCAAAAAATGAGCCATAATAATATGTTTGATAAAATTATGTATAGAGTGCATCGCAATAGTCGTGCAATAGGGTATGCTACATTTTTATTTTTTATAGGTTTATTTATTGCGCTTGCTTTCATGATGTGGAAGAAAGAATGTAATAAATCAGCACAAAATTATTTTGGTATGCTTGCTTTAGAATATGATCAAATTCGTTATAAGCAAGATGCTGATTTTAGTACATTGTTGGCAAAATTTGAAACAGGTTTTAAGCAGCATGCTCGTGCATCAATTACCCCTTTTTATAAAAATTATGCAGTGAAAATTTTATTGGAACAAAACAATTATGAGCAAGCGCTAGCGCTGCTTGATACTATTGTTGCGGATGCACCATCGCAGTTGATGCCGATGTATGAAATGGAACGTGCGTTGATTGAGCTTGACACGCACAAAGGCGAAGATCAAGAAAATGCTGTAAAAGCATTGCGTGCGCTAGCGTATGATGCAACTAATCAATTTAAAGATGAAGCACTATTTTATTTAGGGCGTTATTATTGGGCGCATGATCAGATAGATCAAGCGCGTGAAGTGTGGCGTACACTTGTTGATGAACAGATTGCTGAAAAAGCAGCACCATCTCCGTGGGCTCAACAAGTTAAAGAGTATCTTTCATTAACTATTGTCGAGGCATAGGGTTTTTATGAGTATCGAACGACAAATACGCGTGAGGTTTGCACCATCACCAACAGGAAATTTACACATCGGTGGTTTACGAACAGCATTGTTTAATTGGCTTTTTGCACGACATTCTGGTGGTGTGTTTTTATTACGTATAGAAGATACCGATCTTGAACGATCAACACAAGAATATCGTGATTCAATTCTTAATTCATTTGCGTGGGCGGGACTTGAACATGATGAGGAAATTATTACGCAAAGTGATCGCATAGAAGAACATCGACGAATTGCATATGATTTGATTAAAGTAGGTAAAGCGTATCGTTGTTTTTGTTCACCGGAAGATGTTGTTGCGCGTTATGAAGCCAACCACAAAGATAATGCGTTTGTTATGTATGATGGTCATTGTCGTGACCGTGTTGCGTGCGATGGTGATGAGCAACGTGCTCATGTTGTTCGTTTTAAATTACCAACTGATTGTACCGAAATTATTTTTGAAGATTTGATAAAAGGACCTATGAGTTTTGCGCTTGATCAATTGGATGATTTTATTATTCTGCGTTCAGGCGGGTATCCCATGTATAATTTTGTTGTTGTTATTGATGATGCTTTTATGCGCATTACGCACATTATTCGCGGCGAAGAACATTTAGTTAATACACCAAAACAAATTTTACTGTATCAAGCGTGTGGATATGAAGTTCCTTTATTTGCTCATTTACCGCTTATTTTGGGACCCAGTGGTGAAAAGCTTAGTAAGCGTGATGGGGCAACGTCAGTTATTGAATACTGTAAAGAAGGATACGTTCCGCAAGCATTGCTTAACTATTTAGCGCGTCTTGGTTGGTCGCATGGCAATCAGGAAATTTTCTCTTTATCAGAATTAATTGAATATTTTTCTTTAGAACATATTGGCACTAAAGGTTCCATTTTTGATTTTGAAAAACTTGCATGGGTTAATAGTGTGTATATTCATGAAATGGATGCACAAGATTTACTAAATATAATTGTACGGCACATTGAACCTGATTTTGTAGCACGTTGTTCTTTGTGGAATAATAATACCATTAAAAATGTTATTACGTTGTATCAAGAGCGCGTTAAAACGATTAAAGCATTAGCGCAAGAAGTTATGCTGGTGCATAATGGACCAGCAGAATATAATGCTGAAGATGTACAAAAATGGATGACTGCGGATGCTGGAATATATCTTGATACGATAATTACAGTGCTTGAAAATACATCAATATTAGAGCATGATGATTTATTTGCAGTTATTAAAGATAAGGCGACTTTGTTAGGTGTAAAATTAGTATCATTGCTGCAACCAGTTCGTCTTGCATTAATTGGAAAATCATCGGGCCCCGGCGTTTTTGATCTTCTTCTTGCTATTGGTAAAGAACAAAGTATTGCGCGATTAAGGTCCCTGCGTGCTACTTTTATAGTATGAAAACTATAAAAGTAGGGGGACGAAATGAAGATAGCATTAGTGTTTCCAGGATATGGTAGTCAACATGTTGGCATGGGTAAAGAATTGTATGACGAATATCGCGTTGTACAAGAATATTTTGAAGAAGCATCAAATTGCATTGATATTAATTTTGTAAAATTGTGTTTTGCATCGTCTGATGAGGAAATATCAAAATTATTGCACGCGTATACATCACTTTTTTTGATAGGTAGTGCAGTAAGTGCTTTACTTAAAGAGCAAGGCATTGTTCCTGATGTTGTCACGGGATACAATAATGGTGAAACAACCGCATTATTTGCAAGTGGTTGTTTTAGCTTTCCTGATGGATTATATTTGTTGGGAAAAATGTGTGCCTTTTATCAAGAAGCATTGGAAACGATGGATGTTGCTGCGGTGCGTATTGCGGGTATTTCAGGTAAGCGACTAGAAAAAGAATGTCGTATGCTCAATGATGATGTCGAAAAGATATCAGTGGCGATATATGATGATGAACATGATAGTATTGTCACGGGTGATAGCACCACGGTGCAACAGCTGTGTAATATCGTAGAGAATGAACCTAATATTCGTATTGAGTATCTTGTTCCGGAAATAGGATTACATTCAGCATTGATGGATACCGTGATTGATCAATTTAAAATTTATCTTGAAAAAGTTGATTTTAAAGATGTGATGACACCAATGCTAAGTGGCATTGATGGTAAGCTTGTGGTGCATGGCGCGGACATTAAAGATCGTTATATTAGACACATACGAGAACCGTTGCATTTCGATCGAGTATTGGAAGCACTTGATGCCTATGATATGATTATTGTAGTAACACCTGCGCAACATGTTGGTGCTTTGTTAAAACAGAAGTACCCTAAAAAAATTATTAAGATGATCTCCAAAAAATCAGATATTGAACTATTTAAAGAAACCGTACAATAATTAACAGGATATTATATGGCAATTGAAATGAAAGATACAGCAGATAAAGTTATTAGTATTATTGTTGAAAAATTGGATATTGATCCATTCGTTATTCAAATGACTTCAACGTTGCAAGATCTTGGTGTTGATTCTTTAGACATGGTAGAAATTATCATGAAAATAGAAGAAGAATTTAATATTGAAATCAATGATGAAGTGGTTGAAAAAATGCATAACGTCCAAGATGTTATTTCGTATGTTCATGAGTTACGCACTGCATAATTAGTATGAAATTCCGCCTTTAAGCCAAACGCTGGCCTGACCCATAGTTGTTCTATCGGGTTGGACGGCGTTTCTGCTATTAATACCTTCAAATTCGATTTCAGCACCGATACCAATAAAGGGTGAAATAGGATATTCTGGTGTATTTAAAAATGTGTGTGCAAAGTGAGTAAAAAATTTGTGCGTTAACAGTAATGGTGATGCTGCTGATTTTGGATTAAGATCTTGCGTAGAAATAAAGACGGGTAACAATCCATCAGAAACAATGGGTTGTGTTTCAAAAATTGTTGCACTGCTTTCAGTAGTGTTAAGTGGCAATCCTGTTATAGGGCTTGCAGCATATTGAACACCTTTTAAGCCATATCTATTTTCGGGAATGTGCCCTTTTATAGAAACTTTTTCTCGACTTCTAATCCATCCGTTATAACCAATATCAAAAATAAAATCATTGTAGGTATAACCAAACATGAGTACTGCATCAACTTGAATATCATTTGATACGGAACATTTAAGTGTGGTGACGTTGATAGCCGGTAATATTTTTTCAATAAATTCGCCTTCACTATCAAATTCTTTAAGTAAAATATAACGACTATAAAAACCATTAGCACAGAAATCGAATGAGCGATGTTGGGTGCCTTTGCATAAATGCGTTAAATTAACATCAACAAAAAATCCTAATTCCTGTTCTGCATCTTTTTCCCACACGCGTACATGGCTCGTGAATCCGATGCCAACTTCCCATAATTTACCGTTACCCACGCGCGGTTCAAAAAAATACTTCCCTTGGGTGCGCGATCCTGTTGGTGCTGCAACGCGCAAATTCATACCAAAATGTGCTGTTTCTCGATTGATAAAATCGTATCCAAAGATCCACTCAAGTGCAGCGATACCGCTTTTTGATTGCGCTCCTGCAATTTTACCATAGTTAAGCGGTTCTACTTCTCCAAAAGAACGTGTTCCTGTCATTGCCTCAGTGTATGAATGATAGGGCGCAGGGATAACTGTTGGTGCCATGTACCCTTTGGGATACGGCGCATTTGCATCAGGATCTAGTTGTTGTTCAGATAATTTTAAATCCCATTGTGTCCATACACCGGGTACGCGAAATTGTGTGTATAGTCCCGGTACCCATCGATCAAAACCAATATACCATGCAACTTCTAAAAAAAGATTGCGAATTAATGGCTTAAAAAAAGCGTTACCAGCATACTCAGGAGATAGCCCAAAATAATCAGCAAGAAGTTGATTGGTTTCTGCTCGATCAGGAACTTGACTACCGGTAAGCATGTACGTGTCGTTGTTAAAAAGAGCTAACGAAATTTTTTCAGGACGTAATGATTGATTGTATGATGGCGTAATAGAAAATGCGGTATAATTATCGAGTGCTTCGTAACGATGAATATATGGATGCCATCCTGCGATATCGCGTGCAGCATTCACATTTTGTGCACGAGGGCTAAAGATGGAAATACCACGTAATTGCTCAGATGCTGTGCTTATTGTTGCTGAACAGAGAAGAATGTTTGCTATGAGTTTTATGCTTTTTCGTATCATGACATCTCCTTGTACTTTAGTGCTTTTAAGGTAGAATGTAATGGTCAGTAAATACAATAGATTGTAATGATAGTGACAAAAAATTAAAATGCTGCGCCTGTTTTTAACCAAACACCCCAATGAGAAAGCGCACAATTGATACATATATCAGCGCCGATAGCAGGAGTTGGCCCTGCTTGTCTTCCAAATTCAATTTCGGCACCAATACCAATATATGGATATGTCAGAGAGTCGCTTGCTATTGCATAATTAAAATGAGTGAAAATTTTTTGTGAAAATCCGCTTGTTTCAGCACTGCTTATGCTGATATCTTCAAGTGCAATGAAAACAGGTTGAATAGAAGTGTTAATTTGGTTGTTGATACTGGTATCATCAAGCGAAGCAACAAGGTATTGATTATTCCCCGCAAATGCTTTTTGTGCAAAACTGATATGCGTATTTTGTTGCGCGTGTTTAATTTGTTCGTTTTTTTCAATAGGATCACTACTCAGACCTTTTGCAGGAAAGTTTGTTCCCGTGTTAATTGAAGCGTGTTTTTCCATCGCTGATAGTGCGACAGGCGTGCCTACCGGAAGGTCATTAGTATTTATTTGTTGTGCTATAAAACCGTAGGTGTATGCATCGCCTTTAAGTGCCCAGGTATTGTTTTGAAAGCTGTTGCAGTTGCGCAGTTGTATGCTTTCACATCCCCGTTTCCATAAACTGTAACCAATAGACCAGGTGTTTTGTTTTTTGGTATACGCGTACATAAATGCAATGTCAGCTTGTGCGTTAATTGATACATTAATATCAAATGTTGTGATATTTGCGAGAGGAGTAACATTATGCGCGTACTGTGCCAGAGCAGCGGTACCATTACCGTTTAAATTGTCGATAATAGGTTGTGTTAATTTTTCAGCGAGCATGTATCTACTATTTGGATTGCCTTTTAAATCAAATGATCGTCGTTGATGTGCGGTAAAAAGATGTGTTACTACGGCATTAAAAAAGAATTCAGTAAATTCTTCTTCATCAGGACTTGTCCATGTTCTAAAATGCGCAGCAATTTCCCCCCCTAATTCCCAATGATGACCGTTGCCAATTATTGGTTCAAATAAAAATTCACCGTTTGGGATATTTCCGCAGGGCGCTGCAACTTGTAAAGCACAACCAACATGATGATAGTCATTAATAAAATAGTCATAACCGAGTGTTGCTGTTAATTCAGCGGTGTGAAATAATCGCTGTGATTTGAAATTCATTTTTGCGTGTGTAAGGGGGTAAAAAGTAAGATTATCGGCTTCTGGCGCTCTGCATCCGGAGATAAATTCAGAAAATGAGTGTGACAGTTTTTCACGTTCAATACCGGTAGCGTTAAAATATCCTGGCGTATACGGTGAAGTGCCATATTCTTGAATGCATTCTTTCATGTTAAGATCCCAATTTGCATACACGAGTGGTAATTCAACGCGTAGATAAAGTCCTGGTGTTATGTTGTTAAGGCCAAAAAATGCGTGCATATCAAAAATAAAGTTGTTAACGCGTGGTCGGAAACGCACAATACTTTTAAAATCAGTGGGAAGTCCAAAATAATCAGCAAGCCAGTCTTTTTGTGGAATGCGATCAGTTGTTTGACTGCCGGATATAATAAGAAAATCAGTCCATTCGGTGTTGTTGCCACAACATTGAATAATATCTTCACCAAACAAACATTGTGATATGCGCTCAGGCCTGAATGATGAAGTTGCTTCAATAGTGCCTGCAAATGTACCGTAAAATTGATCACGTTTATTTGCTTGATGAATAATGTTTTCCCATCCTGATAGCATACGCTCAAGATTAAAACTTTGTGATCGCGGAGAAATAAATGTAACCACCTGCTGTTCTTGACACATTAAAGCGTGGAAAGAGAAAATAGCAGTGTATGCAAGTGCATAATAATTGATATATTTCATAATGTTTTAGTTAAATGTTGTGCCGGTTTTCATCCAGATAGCCCATTGCGATGCACCGCATATTGAGGAGCAATTATTATTTTTTGTGTTTCTTGTTGGGCTATGGTCAAATTCTACTGAAGCACCAATGCCAATATAGGGTTGCCATTCGGCGTTTCCTGGTGAAGTGTACGATACATGTCCAAATAATTTTGATGATGAATCACGTGATCCTGCTCCTTGTACATCAATGTCATTGTATGTCATAAACACCGGAGGAATTGATGTTTTAATTTGGTCTGCAGGGGCGCTATTATTTGGTGCGTATTGTAAGTTGACTGGTGTTGCTGGTAGTGGTGGATTGGTGGTAGCTAGTTGAGGAAAATCAATCGTATTATTGGTGTTGTTGTTTGTTGTATTAGTGCCTGCGTGTATTGTAGCGCGTGATTCTGTTGCAGACAGTGCTACGGGAGTAGTGTTGCTTAATTCAAAACCAAAAATTCGCGCATCACCTTTGAGTGCAAAAGTAGATTCAGCAAAAGATTCTATTGTTTTGAGCGTGATATTTTCTTGCGTACGTGCCCAGTAGTTGTACCCAATATCATAACTCATATTTTTTGAGGTGTAGTTGAGCATAAGAACAATATCTGCTTGTATAGTAATATCAACATTGACGTTGAGTGTGGTAATATTTGCAACGGGAAGATAATCGTTATTAAATTGCGCGGATGGTATTTTACCATTTCCCAATAAATTTGTTGCTGGTTGTTTCATTTCCATTGCAAGCATGTAGCGGCTCAGCGGGCCGGCACTTTTCAAATCAAACGTGCGTGCTTGTCGTGTGGTAAAAAGATGCGTAACATTCACGTCACCGTAGATTAACCATTGTTTAGTGTCGTCTTCGTTTCTCCAGAAAGTGCAGTGTGCGCTCGTTCCAAATCCGAGCTCCCAAAAATGACCATTGCCAACCATTGGTTCAAATAAAAATTCACCTTTTGGTCGCAACCCGGTGGGAAATGCTACCTGCCCGTTGAATCCTGCATGATAGTCATCTTCCGCGTAAAAGTTCCATCCAAGTGCGGTACGTATTTCTGCTACGCGCGTTTTTATGAGTCTTTTGTTACTCATTTCAGCAAATTTAAGTTCTTGAAATGCAATATCATCAATGTTGGGTAATGTTTTTCCGTTGGTAAAATTAGTAAATTGCTCAAGAAGTGTTCCACGTTCAATTTCACTGGGTGCAAAATATCCTGCAGAGTATCCTTCTACACCAGGATTGATAACATTTTCTGTGATATTGATGTCCCAGCGTGAATGCGCAAATGGTGCATGGAGCCAAAAATAAAATCCTTTTTTCCATGCATCAAGTCCTAAATAAAATCCAAGATCAATAATAAAATTATCAATGCTTGGATTAAACGCTACAACACTTTCAAAATCGGGAGGAAGATAAAAATAATCGGCAAGAAGATCTTGTGGGCTACGATCAGCAACATGGGAACCTGCTATTTTTAGATAGGGATCGCAACTACCATTATAAATAAGACTATCACCAAAAAGACATGACGTAATACGTTGATTGCGAAATGTTTGCGTCCACTCAGGTGTTAAACTAAGTGCACCATATACTGATGATCCATCTTCGTTTTTGTTAATATAATTTACCCAACCAGCAAGGTCACGGGCAGCATCGCGTGAAATAGAACGAGGGTTAAAAAAAGTTGCAAGATGTTGTTCTGCGTGGAGGCTAATATTTAATAGAGTGAGTGCAATAAATAGATAGCGTGCTTTCATACGTATTTCCTTTTTTCATGCATCATAACACTACTGTATCAGCATTATCATGTCATGAGAAAAAAGGCAATTTAAATGAACAAAAGGCTTTGCATTGCACAAAGCCTTTTGCTATCTATTGTGACAAAAATAATGATTCTTTAATTAATCAAATGATACGCCACCTTTAAGGAGCACTGCCCATTTTGAAAGAGCAAAGCTGATGCTGTCATCATTGCAATTTTTAGTATCATCATTAGTAGGAATTTCATCATCAGGATTGCTGCTGTTACCAAATTCTGCATTAAAACCGATACCAAAGTAAGGAATCCAATCTTCTCTATCAATCCACGTGTAGCTGATGTGCGTGAATATTTTGTTAGAGAAACCATGAATTTCTGCTGCGCGTAAATCAAGATCTGCTTCTTGAATGAATATTGCAGGGTTTGATGTGGAAATTTGTGCTGTAGGTGTTGCGCTGAATGCATTCACGGGTGTTGTACCTGGAGCGCCGGTAAATGCAAGTGTTGCTTTATTAACACCGGTATTGAGTAGATAATTATCTGCTGTTAATGAATTAGTACCGATGTGAATATTTGCATCACTTTCTGTTGCAGCAAGAAGAATAGTTGGTGTTCCTGCTCCAGTTGATATACCCGCGATTGATGCGTCACCTTTTAACGCCCATATTTTTTCAGGGAACGGGTTGTCACAATTTGATAATTTAATACTTTCGCGTGACATTCCCCATACGTTGTATCCAAGATCCCACGTGAAACCGCGTGAGGTGTAATTGAACATGACAATTGCATCACCTTGTGCCCCGATGCTGACATTGATATCACGTGTACTGAAGTTGGCTACCGGTGAATAAATGTTTGCAAATTCAACCCCGTTGTCAGAAGCGCCTGTTAAATGATTTGTGGTGCCTTTGTTAGTAGTTAATTTTTGCGCGAGCATGTAACGACTGTTTGGTTTTCCGATGAGATCAAAGGTGCGACTTTGGCTTGCATTGAATAAATGTGTTATGTCAGCTTCAAGCACTAAATCAAAATGTCTTTCTTCATCTTCACTGCGCCACATTGTCCAGTGACCGCTTACGCCTACGCCAAGTTCCCAATGTTTACCGTTACCAATTTGTGGTTCAAGTAAAAATTCTCCATGAGGGCGTTTGCCGGTTGGTGCTGCTGATTGAATGTTGAATCCAAAATGGTAATTTTCATGTAAATAGTTCCAACCAAATTCTCCGCGCAATTCAGCAAATCCTGTTTTACTGTGCGTACCGCATGGAGTAATTTTTGCAAATTGTAGTGGATTATAGGTGATGTTATCAATTGGCGCAATTAATGGACTACCACTGAAAAATTGGAGTGCGCTTACAAAAAGTTGCGTATTTTCAACTTGATCTTGTGAGCTGAAATATCCGCGCGGATAATTACCAGCGGCAGATCCTAGTGCAAGAATATCTTCGTCTGGGCCCATGGTTGTTCTATTGTTAACAACGGGGCCGTAAACTCTAAAGTATAATCCTTTTACCCATTCATCAAGACCGACATACAAATTAAAATCAACTAAAAAGTCTTGTACGAGTGGTGAGAATGTTATAACACTTTTATAATCGCGTGGAAGAAGGAAGTTTTCTGCCATCCAATCCTTAGCATTATTTCTATTTTCAGTTCCTAAACCAGAAATAACTAATGCGCGTCCACTATTATTGCAAGGGTTTGCAGCATCAGCAGGAGTAGAAATATCATATAAACTAGAACCAAAAAGAGCTTGTGTAATATTATGTGCTCTAAATGAGCGATCGTATTGCGGTGTCATGTTGAATGTGCCGTAAAATGATTCCATGTCATCAAGATACACATGATGACTTGTTGTTCCCACTAATTTACGACCAGTATCACGACCTTGTGAACGCCATTGTAAAAATGGTGCAACAGGAGCATCTGCAATAAGTGCCGCAGTGCTGCACACAAGAGCGATCATATATAATGATGGTGAATAATGTTTCATATGAGGGCGTTCCTTTTTTTATGTATGATTATTATTTTCGCATTTAATCTAGATCAAATAGCGATACATTGCAATAAGCAAAAAGGCTTAGCCGAAGCTAAGCCTTTTTGAGTACTAGATATTTGTTTGCTCTGCTAGGTAAAAATTTACCCAACCGCTAAAAAAGATAATTATCTAATTTAGTGGAAGGACACCCCACCTTTAAGATACACAGCCCACTGAGAAAGACCAAAACTATTATGATGATTACTGTCACAATTATTAGTAGTAACAGGAGTAGTAGTTTTTGTAGGACAGTCATCACTGCTGCTATGGCTACCAAATTCTGCACTAGCACCAGCGCCCAAGAATGGAACCCATTTATCATGGTTTGTCCATGCATAGCTGAAGTGAGTGAAGATTTTGTTTGAGTAACCGCGTAGTTCTGCACCGTTAAGGTCAAGATCATCAATAGAAATGAACACAACAGGGTTTGATGAGTTCATTTGTTGAGCTGGATTAAACAGGAATGAGTTAACTGGTACAGTATTAGCGCCATCTGCAACGGTCGCTAATTTAGCATTATCAACATTTTTGTTAACAGCTATAGCATCACCATTTCCGCCTGCAATCATGGTTGAACCAGCATAAATAGTAGCTGTGCTTTCTGATGGAGAAAGTGCAATATTTGTAGCGTTTCCGCCTACTGTAGCGATTCCGTATGTTGATGCATCACCTTTGAGAGCCCATGTGTTTGCTAAGAATGGTACAACTGCTTGGCAATCATCTGTGTCGGTGTTACAAGAGAGTGAAATTTTCTCGTGTGACATTCCCCAGAAGTTGTACCCAAGATCCCAGGTAAATCCGCGTACGGTGTACGTGAACATTGCAACCAAGTCACCTTGTGCGCCAATACTTACTTTAACATCACGCGTACTGAAGTTTGCTACAGGAGAATACTCGCCTGTTACTTGGAATCCAGAAGCAGATGCACCAGTAAGTGGATTAGGGTTAACAGGAGTAGCACTATTTGCAGCTAATTTTTCTGCTAACATGTAACGACTGTTTGGTTTAGTTTTTAAATCAAACGTACGTCTTTGTTTTGCATTGAACAAGTGAGTTACATCAGCTTCAATGATGAAGTCAAAATGTTTTTCTTCATCTTCGCTGCGCCACATTGTCCATGCACCTTTAAGACCGGCACCAAGTTCCCAGTGATGACCGTTACCAACTTGTGGTTCAAGCAAGAATTCTGCATTTGGACGTGTTCCTGTTGGCGCTGCTGCTTGAATGTTAAATCCAAGGCGGTAATTATCTTTTAGCCAGTTCCAACCTAATTCACCACGAAGCTCTGCAAATCCTGTTTTGCTCTTATTACCACAACCATTCATTTTTGCAAAAACAAGTGGATCATAAGTAACGTTAGCTATTTTTAATGTTTCACCTTGGAAGTACTGCATTGCATTTTCAAAAAGGTCAGTGCTTGCAACTCCAGCTGGGTTTATAAAGCCAGGACTATATGATCCCGCAGCTGTTCCTGCATGAATTGGTGTTTCTGTTGCTTCAAGATTTGTTCTGTTATTAACAACTGGTCCATAGAGTCTCATATAAAGACCTTTACACCATCTTTCAAATCCGAAATAGAAGTCAAAGTTAACGAGAATATTTTGTACCAATGGTTTGAATGTAATGGCACTTTGGTAATCATCAGGTAACATGAAGTTTTCAGCTAACCATGATTTTGCATTTTTTGTAGCACCGTTTGCGAGACCGAAGCCTTCAATCAACAATGTTCTGCTGTTGCTGTCACATTTCTTTTTGCATGAATTATTTGTAGTCGTTGTTGCTGGCGTAGCAGGAAAATTGATTAAGCTTTCACCAAAAAGTGCATCAGAAATGTATTGTGGATGAAATGAACGATCATATTCGAGTGTTAAATCAAAAGCCCAGTTGCATTTTGCATCTTCGTAATATTGATCAACAAGATTTACCATTCCAATTACTTTACGCGCAGTATTTCTACCTTGTGAACGCCATTGCAAGAACGGTAGTACTGTCGTGTCAACAGCGAGTGCTGTTGTGCTGAGCAGTAATGCAATGGAGAAAAATTTTTTTGAGTTTTGTTTCATAATTCCCAACTCCTTTTACTCACTTTAGATATATTCTCGTGAATGTTATTTTGTACTCCATAGATAGATACTATGAGTAGAAAATAATTTTTTATTTTATTTTATTATCTTTTCTTTTTTTTGAGCAGCTCCTTTCTTATGTTAGAGTATTTTTTCAACAGTTTTTATATCTTCGTATAATATAGTATGGCCAAATCGGAATTGTAAAGAGAAAATATAAAGCGATTATGCTGTGGGTGGAGTTTTGCGTGTATTAAACGTGTTAAAAGAGCAATAACTTCACTATATTTTTTAAAAATATTTGTTTTTGTAGTTGAATACATATTAAATAATTGGAGTATTTTTTGAGAAATTATTTTTGCTTTCAAAAGGAGGTCACTCATGTATACAATTGGTAGCGGTAAACACACTTCGTGGATGCGAATGTGTGTTATATTTTTGTTGAGTTGTGCAACGTTATTTATTGCGGTATCACTGTTAACGTATAATCCAAAAGATGCTTCAGCATTTTATATTTCTACGCAGTCATTGCCTATTGCCAACAGTGGTGGTGTAGCGGGTGCTCATTGCGCAGCTTTTTTGATGTACTGTTTTGGCGGAGCGTCATATATTTTATTAAGTTGTTTATTATTTTTACTTTTTATTATGGTTTTCGGAAAATCATTGCGTGATCAATGGGAGCGTTGCGTAAGTTTGTTTTTTATGTCTATTGCTGTTGCAGGATTATTGTCGACTTATAGCATGGATTTTTCTTTGAGTCCTTATCCGGGTGGTGCTGTTGGTGTTATTTTTTCTCAGCTGCTTTTACGTTTTTTTGATCCTTTAGGGAGAACTATTTTTCTCCTCATAAGTATGATGGCATGTATGATTATTTGTTTGCGTTTTTCATACGTACCGTTAATACACTACGCGCGTAAAGTATGTGCTTATATTATTGATGTTGTAAAACGTTATAAAGTGGTGCAGCGTTTCTGTTATGGCGTGCAGTGGTGCGCATATCATGGTGTTGTATATCCGAGCATGTGTTTGTTTGATTTTGTACAATCACTCTTTGATGGATCAGCATTTAATGATACAGATTTAGTTGTTCCGGAGGAACGTGAGCATAAAGAAGAACAAAATATTTTTGTACAAGAAGACGTACAACAAGAAAATATTGTGTGTGAAAATTTAGCACAATACACAGCGTCACATAAAGTGCTCGAAGATGAGCAATGGGAAGATAAGCAATTGCCTGATACGCCATGTAATGAGAACGAGGAAAACCAAGATCAGCAATCATGTGATGCGATTGCTCAAAAAACTATCTCTCAAAAAGTAGTTGCTCAAAAATTATACGCGTTACCACAATTGGATATTTTTATTTATGAAAAAGATGTTCAGAAAGATCACAATCTTGAAAATGAATTGCAAGAAAGAGCGCATATTTTGCATGACAAATTAAAACGGTTTGGTGTGACGGGAGAAGTTGTTGCGATTAAACGAGGTCCGGTTGTAACATTATTTGAATATCAGCCTGACGTTGATACAAAATTAAGTAAAATTATTGCATTAGAAGATGATCTTGCGATGGCGCTGCAAGCAATGAGTATTCGTATTTTAGCACCAATCCCCGGAAGGGCGGTTGTGGGTTTTGAAGTTGCTAACGCGCAGCGGCATGATGTGCTTTTTTCTCAGGTTGTTGCAACTTCATTGTATAAAAATTTTTCAGGAACATTGCCATTGGTGCTTGGTAAAGGTACAATCGGTGAACCGGTAGTTGTTGATTTAGCGCGCATGCCGCATCTCTTAATTGCTGGTTCCACGGGTTCCGGTAAATCGGTTGCGTTGAATGCATTATTAATTAGTCTTTTGTGTAAATTAGACCCTGATGATCTTAAATTAATTTTAATTGATCCAAAACGATTAGAATTTGCAGCGTTTACTGATATTGCTCATCTGTTGTTTCCTATTGTGACATCACCACATCATGCTGCGCCGGTACTGCGCTGGGTGGTGCAAGAGATGGAACGCCGTTATGAAAAAATGGCAGAAAAAGGTGCGCGTAATAGTGCTGATTATAATGCATTATTGATTCATGAAAATCATGATAGTGATCATAAACATTTACCATCAATTGTTGTAGTAATTGATGAATTGGCTGATTTAATGATTACTGCGGGGCGTGATATTGAAGATTTAATTACACGTATCACGCAAATGGCACGTGCTGCAGGTATTCATATGATTGTTGCAACACAGCGTCCATCGGTTGATGTTATTACTGGTCTTATTAAAGCAAACTTTCCGAGTAGAATTTCGTTTCGTGTTGCTTCTCGCATTGATTCTCGTACCATTTTAGATACAATGGGCGCGGATCGATTATTAGGTCGCGGTGATATGTTGTTTTTAGATGCATCAACATCAGAGTTGCGACGCGTGCATGGTGCGTATGTTTCTGATAATGAAATTGATTCAGTTGTTGATCACATTCGCGCACAGAGAAAAGTAGAATATTTAGATATTCATAAAGAGTTGGGTACGCAATCAAAAAACGCTTCTTTGGAATGTGATCCGTTATATGATGAAATATGTTTGTTTTTGGATGAAGTTGATGAAGTTTCTATTTCGTTAATTCAGAGGAAATTTCGTATAGGGTACAATCGCTCGGCGCGCATTATTGATATTCTCGAGTCGCAGGGTCTTATTATGCCACAAGATGGAGGGAAAGCGCGAAAAGTAATTCGGTGACATATTTACTGTTCTCTTTTTGAATGCTTACTTGACAAATGTTCAAAAAAAGAACATGTTATTTCACACGAAATAGATTAGGAAGTGTGTATAGATAGATAGAACTGGGTGAAGTAGTTTTTTAGATTTGAGTGGAGATTGTTAATGCGATTTGATAAGCATTTTATAACGAGAGCATTGCCTGACGCATCAGTTGCGTTTGAGCGTTTTCCTGAGGTGGTAGAGTTTGTTACTGATTCGCGAGAAGCATCTCCGGGAGCGGTTTTTGTTGCTCTTAATGGTATTCATAGAGATGGGCATGATTTTATTGTGGATGCATTTGAGCAAGGTGCGGTTGGTTGTATCATTGCTGAATCAAAAAAAAGTGTAGTAAATACAATTAAAGGCATTGAAGAAAAATTAGTAGTGACAGTAAAAGATCCGTTAGAAGCTTTTATACACCTTGCTATTGAGTGGCGTTCACAATTTAGCTATCCCGTTTTAGCGATAACAGGATCGGTGGGAAAAACGTCTACAAAAGAATTTGTATCACGTATCATGTTGAACTGTGGTAAGAACTATTTTGTTTCTCATGAAAATCAAAATACAAAAATTGGTGTTGCGCTTAATATGTTGCGCCTGAAAGAAGATCATGAATTAGCCATTTTTGAAATTGGTATCAGTAAACGTGGTGAAATGGCTGAGCTTGCTGAAATGTTGCAACCAACAACAGCAGTTATCACTAACATAGGTCATCAGCATATGGATGGTCTTGGATCACTTAATGATATTGCATTAGAAAAGCGTGATGTTTTTAAATATTTAACAGAAAAAAGCATTGGCATTGTTAATGGTGACCAATCGATTCTTTCACGTGTTTCTTATCGACATCCGGTAGTTAGGTTTGGTTCAAAAACAACGAATCAAATTCAAGCGCGTAAAATTCGTATTGCTGATTCACAAATTAGTTTTATATTGAAAATATATCAGAAAAAATATTTTATAACGTTAAATAGGCCGCATACTGGTGCGGTGTTTAATGCGCTTGCTGCGACGGCTGCTGCGCATTGGTTAGGCGTGCCTGATGATATTATTGTTGCGGCCATACAACAGCCATGTGTTGTTGAGGGGCGTTTTGAAGAACGCGCAATTTCTGGCGATAAAGGCATACTGATTAATGATTGTTATAATGCTAATCCAGAAAGTATGAAGGCTGCATTGCTTGCATTTCAGCAAATAGAGACAACGGCGCCAAAAATTGCTATACTTGGTGATATGTTGGGATTGGGTGTAAATAGTCCTTTTTGGCATAGACAAGTTGGTCGATTTTTAAGAAAAGCTCCTTCTTTAAATAAAGTTATTTTAGTGGGAGAATTAGTTTCTTGGGTTAAAAAAACATCACCTGTTGGATTACCGGTTGAAATTGTTGCAACATGGAAAGAAGCGGTAGAGAAGATTGAAGCAGATCTGAGCGCAAAACCTGCTGTTTTAGTAAAAGGTTCTCGTGCTGTTGGTCTTGATAATTTAGTTGAAATATTAACAAAAAAAGATGGGGCACGCGCGCCATCATTATAAAGTATCTCAGATGAATACGAATAATAAAGAGCAAACGCAACCGTTGATGTATCATAAAACAGTTTTAGTTGATGAGGTATTAACCTATTTAAATCCAGAACCTGATAAATTATATTGTGATGTAACATTTGGTTCTGGTGGTCACACTAAAGCTATTTTAGATCATCAATCACAGTGTAGCGTTGTTGCTCTTGACTGGGATACAACATCGATAGATATTTATGCGCCTGCTCTTGAAGAACAATATCAAGAGCGGCTGCGTTTATTATGGGGAAATTTTGCTCATTTGTATCGGGTGTTAAAAAAAGCGGGCATTAATAAAGTTGATGGCATTCTAGCTGATTTTGGCACATCACAAATGCAGATCAAAGAGCGTGCAGGGTTTTCTTTTTTTAGAGATTCACCGCTTGATATGCGTATGTCGCCAGCATATCAACAAATTACTGCAGAATATGTTGTTAATAAGTGGGGCGAAGAAAAGTTATGTGAACTTTTTTGGCAGCTTGGTCAAGAAGCTGAAGCAAAAAAAATTGTTAAAGCAATTATAGAAGCACGTCAAAAAAAGAAGATTACTACAACGCGAGAGTTAGCGCTTATTATTGAAAAGGCGGTTTCATCAAAATCGCGTAATTCTAAGATACATCCTGCAACAAAAGTGTTTCAGGCTTTGCGTATGTACGTGAATCATGAATTAAATAATATTCATAGTTTTTTATCCGCGGCAATGCAAGTATTGAATCCAGGTGGGTTATTGTTGTGTATATCATTTCACTCGCTTGAAGATCGCATGGTAAAACAATTTTTCAAAGATAGAGCAGAAGAAGGAAAATTAGAAATTATTACTAAGCGTGTTGTTATTGCAACGCCGGAAGAAATTGCAAAAAATCCTTCTTCACGTTCTGCAAAGTTGAGAGTTGCGCGATTTATTGGATAATTTTTATAAAAAATATAAAAAAGCTCATAAAATATACAGAAACATTTGACAAAAAAGAGCAATAAGTTACATTAATCTACGAGTAGAAACGAAGCAAAATAACGGCGACTATCTCTAAGGATTACAACAATGGAAATAACCGAAGTAAAAGTGTTTCCGGTGATGGACGGAGAAAAGCTCAAAGCATATGCTACAATCGTCTTTGACAATGCATTTATCATTCGCGATCTAAAAGTGATTGAAGGAATTAAAGGTTTATTTGTCTCTATGCCATCGCGTAAGCGAAAAGATGGTACATTTAGAGATGTAGTACATCCGCTTAATCCTGAAACACGACGGATGATTGAGGATCGTGTTGTCGATTCGTATAAGGGTGTTATGGAGCTCGATGCTGACCAAATGCCAGTTGATACAGAGTAATGGTGTTTTTCAAAAAAAACGAGAGTAATGTAATTTTTTGAAAAAAACTTCTTTGGGGCGTAGCCAAGTGGTAAGGCAATAGGTTTTGGTCCTATGATCGGAGGTTCGACCCCTTCCGCCCCAACCAAATTATTTGTATGTGTTGTGTTGCACAGCACAATTTTTTTATATATATTCTCATAGTCGTTTTTTAAATACACAATTTTTAAAGCATACTTTTTTTTAAGCACGTTCATATCTATGTCTACATTATCAAAAAATATTCTTTATTTCGGTTCCAAGTCGCAATCGCGACGCATGTTACTTGAAGAATCAAAAATTCCTTTTGTTGTTGTTGGTCAAGATGCTGATGAAGCGCAATGCGATTGGACGTTGCCATTGCCGCAGCTTGTTATGTCTATTGCTTTGCACAAGATGGAACATGTTGTTTTACCTGATGGTAAACATGAGGGCGATGAATGTTTCGTTCTTACAGCTGATACCATGTCGCATGATAAAATGGGTGTAATTCACGGAAAACCTGTTGATCGAGCTGATGCTGTAGCGAAGATAAAAGCAGCGCGTCAAGGGTCGTTTTTGTGCACCGCGTTTTGCTTAGATAAAAAAGTATGGCGTGTTGGTGCGTGGCAGGTGCAAGAGCGCATAGCTGATGTTGTTTCGGCAGAGTTTGTTTATTATGTTGCTGATCAATGGATTGACACGTATCTTGAGAATACACCGTATCTTGATGTCTCTGGTGCAATTGCAGTTGAATTGTATGGCAATCAATTTCTAAAAAATGTAAATGGTTCTTATTCTACGATTATTGGGTTGCCACTTTTTGAAGTGCGATTGGCATTAGAAAAGTTGGGCTTTTTTTAATTGTAATGATGTCAGTGAAATAAAAAAGCACGAAGGCTATTCATTGCTCATAGATTCATCGTCGTTATTATCATTGTTTTGGTCAAAATTAATACTTTCGTGTTTGCTTGCTTTTATTATTTTCATGAAAGTATAAAAACTTTTGTCATAGGTTAGTTGTGAGCGTAGATTGTATATCATGCTACCAATGCTAAAGGTAAAACAGAATCCTGCCGCATACAAAAGAGCTTTATCAATTAATGTAGTAGGCGGGAGAAATTCTTGCATGTCTGATGTTTCAATGTTTGATAATTGCATAGTTGTATAGATGCCCGCTGGCGCTAATAATAAGATTATAAGTGATGGTAAATATATCTTTTTATTGCTTCTCATTATATCAAAAAAAACTTTTAGTTTTTCTATGAATGATAAGTTTTTTTTAAAATTTTTGCTATCAAAAATAGTTTCTATAATGTCAGGATTAATTGTTTTAAAGACTTTAATTTCATCATCAGAGAGAATAGTTTCTACGTCATCGTTGTTTAAGCTTATGCAAATAGGATTCGTTTTTGCTTTTTGTAGCGTGACACATTGCTGGTCGTTTAATTTTGTATAATGGATAAAGGAAAGTAAGGTATCATCATTTTTAGTAATTTGATATTGGATAAACCTTTTTTCTGTTTCTAGGTACTGAAGAAGGATATGGCTTAAGGGTTTTTCTGCTAGTTCTGACATTTGTTCTGTTTCTACGTCTTCATTTTGAAGCCTAAATAACTGTTTTAAGACTTCTTTTTTTGTGTCTTGAGGAAGTATGTCGTAGAGCTTGGCAGGGGTTAGCGCATTTAAAATGTTGTTTTGGTCGTTTTTTGGTAATATCAAAAATTGCGTATGGGGATCAGGTAAAACAAGCATTGGATGAAGGGTTGTGCTTAATAAAAAGAGGGTTAGGAAAAAGGGATATTGGCGTAAATGCATATGCTATCTTTATATAATTTTGATTATTTTATTATAATAATTATAACGTTTTTTAAATTTGCATCAATATGAAATATTTATTGCGAGCAAGAAGGGGCATTTGCAGCCCCTTATAGTTTTTAATTAAGACAATTTTTATCGACTGGTTTCCATTTCTTCAACAACTCTTTGCACAACTGTTCTTTTGGATTTGTATTAGGAAAATTATCCAATTTCTTTGTTGTTGTTTCGATACTCAATCTCATTGTTTCGATATCGCACAATGACGAATCGATATGATCAAGTGTTGGTAATAAATTTTTTTGGCGTGCTTTTTTTTCAAGATGCTCATTAATGGATTCGAATAAAAGATCATCAAGTGTGCTGAAAAAGTCGATCATATTTTGATGCATATCTTGCAGAACATTCTGATCGTTAATCTGCTCCATAAGTTGAATTTCATCGTGTAGCCCTTGTGCTACAGCCTTTGAAATGAGTTTTTTAAGTTTATCGGTATCATGCGTGCTTAGCCATTGCAAAAGATGCAATAATTCATACGAAAGTGCGAATTGTGAATTTGAATCATGCGAAAATGAATTGCTGCTGTTCATAGAATTCCTTTCGTTTTTTTAGAATATATTGTGCTTCGTATGTAGTTGTACATCATTGTTATGTTCGATTAAAAGATTTTTTGTGAAAGTTGGTGAAGCCGTGCAATTCTTTTTTCCATTGGCGGATGCGTTGCAAATAAATAGGTCCATGAATGGTTAATAAATGGATGTACGATAAAAAGTGATGCCGTACTTGTGTGTTGCATGCCGTCAGAATTCATAGGTGTGTGATGAACGTGGCGATGCAATTTTTCAAGTGCAGATGCCAGCGCTAATGGATTTTTTCCACAACGCGCGCCTGTTTCATCTGCAGCGTATTCGCGTGAACGCGAAACAGCAAGTTGTACTAACGTTGCAGCGATGGGCATTAAAATACCAACAAGCATCATGCCAAGTGGATTTTCGCGACGACGATTATCGTTTACTGACCCCCATAGTGCAGCGTGACGCAGCATGTATGCTAAATAGCCGATTGATGATGCGATAGTTGCTGCAATGGTGCTGATTAATGTATCGCGATTTTTAACGTGAGCAAGTTCATGAGCAATAACGCCGCGTAGTTCTTCTTCATCAAGTAAAGAAAGAATTCCGGTAGTAAAAGCAACGGATGCATTTTTTGGATTTCTTCCCGTGGCAAAAGCATTGGCAGCAGATGAAGTAACAAGCCATAATTTTGGCATTGGAATATTCATTTTTGTTGTTAGTTCTTCAACAGTTGCATAAATCCCCTGATAATTGTTTTTATCAAGCGGTTGAGCGCCGTACATTGAAAGTACAATTTTATCAGAAAAAAAGAGGGCGATTGTATTGCTTATCAGGGCCATGAGCAATGCCATTCTAATGCCTGCAATGCCGCCGATCATTGTTCCCATGAAAAGAAGGAGTGTATTAAGCGCTATGAGTAATAATGTTGTTTTAATAATGTTATAAACCATGATGGCTCCTATTCTTCGTATTCAATTTCCCAATTATCCATAGAAACTTCTTTTTCTGATGGCGTTTCGGTTTGTGTTGGGGCTTTGGAAGAAGCTTTTTCCGATTGATTTTTGTTTTTTAGGCGTAGTAATTCTTGTGAGCTTGTTTGAATGATGGCTTTTGATTTTTCAGTTTCCAGATCAAGTTCTTCTTGCGTTGATTCAAAGATTTTGTTCATTTCGCCTTGCATCTTTTTAATTTGTTTTTTGAGGCGCAAAATCATTTCAACACCAGCAAGATTAATACCCATTTCGTGCGTTAGATAGATAACTTCTTCAAGTCTATCGATATCTTCTTCTGAAAATAAACGAGTGTTTCCCGTGGAGCGTTTGGGGTTTATAAGGCCTTGTTTTTCATAGAGCCTAACGGTTTGTTGATGGACAGAAAACATCTTTGCCACCGCGGAAATTGAAAAAAAGCCTTTTTTTCTTCGTACTTTCATCATGTATACCCAACAAAATAAGCAACTTTTTATCATCGTGTTCTATAAAGTTTTCAATAATTTAGTATAGCATATATTTTTTAGCAAATCATTATCGTAAGAATAGCAATCAGTTGGAGATTTATGAGCATGATGGGGGTTTGCAGTCATTATAAGAAAATATTGCGTGTTGTAGGTCACTTATTTTACGATGGCCTAAGATCGATAAAACTTGTTATTAGTGCAACAAGTAATAAGAGGTGATCATGAAAAAACATTATCATGGTATAAGTGTTGTAGTAGCAATTATGGCAATGTGTATTTCTTTTGAAATGCATTGTTTTGGTAAGCGAACTATTTTTGGTATAAGATCTCAAGGGCTTAATGCAGTGCGTGAATTGGCAGGGTGGCAAAAATGCATGTTCAAATATGACCAAAATAGGAATTTCGGTGCGCTAGCAGCGACGGTTGAATATGATCATTCTTTTAGGCCGCAAAATATAGCAGATTTTTTATTTGGTACGCAGCGTATGAATTTTTCGGGTAGTGCCAATCCCAATAGAATGCCAGGCGATGTTTTAGCTGATTATTTTGGTCTTCCTACTGATTTTTCTAGTACGGTATGCGTGAATCCCATAATTAGCAGTTTTATTGTTGATTTTAACTATTTTCAAGCATTTGATGCTAAAATACCGGGATTATTTTTTATGTTACACGCGCCGATAATTCATACAAAATGGAACTTAAATTTTAAAGAAAATTCTATTCATTCCGGAACCAATTCTTATCCTGCCGGTTATATGAGTGCTACGGCAATTAGTGCTCAAGATTTGCCTCAAAGTGTTACGCAAGCGCTTTTGGGTACAACACGATTTGGCGATATGCAAGATCCTTTGCGCTATGGCAAGGTGATGGGGCGTCAGGAGCGTACAAGAGTTTCCGAGTTACAGGCAACAGTAGGGTGGAATTATAACGCGTTGTGGTATCATGCAGGAATAAGTTTTCGTGTTGGTGCGCCAACAGGTAATTCTACCGATGCAGAATTTTTATTTGAAGATATTGTGGGCAATCGTCATCATTGGGACGTTGGCCTTGGTTTATCTGGGCATGTAAATATGTGGGAAAATAAAGAAGCGGGTCATTGCGTGGCGCTTTATGCAGATGCGCGTGTTTCTCACTTGTGCATGACAAAGCAAAAACGGTCATATGATTTGACGTCTAATGGTACTGGTAGTCGTTACATGCTTTTAGAGGATGTTGACGGTCCATCACAAAATTTACGTATTAATGGTAATATTCCTGAAAATCAGTATACGCGTATGTTATCACCGGTTATTAATAAAACGACTTTTGATTCAAAAATTAGTATCGGCGTTCAGGCTGATATTGTTGTAAAGCTTGCGTATCAAAAAGATGGTTTTGAATTTGATATTGGATATAATTTTTGGACTAACAGTAAAGAAAAATTACACTGTCGTGACGCGCTCCCGGCAAATCGATATGCGCTTAAAGGTGATGGGCAATTATATGGGTTTTTAAGTACGAATGATACTGTTGTGATTCCCCTTAATGCTACGCAACATGATGCGACTATTTTTGCAGGTCAAGGGAGTGGGAATAGTAATTTTCAGAATTTAAATGCTGATAATCAACCAGCATTAGCAGCTAATGGTGCTGGCGTTAATTTGTTTCAATTAAATAGTGCTGATGCTTTAGCGTTGAAAATAAATCAAGTTCAAGTGCGTGGATCAAATTCTGCCATTTTATTGCACGATGCTGATATTAATAATGAATCAGGCTTATTGCCACGTGCTCTTTCCAATAAATTTTTTGTGTATGCAAACTATATGTGGGACAATCGCGATGACTTTGATCCTTATGCAGGATTTGGTGTTTCAGCGGAAGTTGCAAATACTAATGCATGCAATAATGGTGCATGTTCACAGTGGGCATTGTGGTTTAAAACTGGTTTTGCGTACTAAAGGTACGATTCTATCACGCTATTTTGCATAGAAGAGAAAATGTTTTTTTTAAGATTGAGTATTTTCTCAACATGGCTGTCGATTTCCTTTTCAGTAATGGTGCCATCAAGAATTGCTTTTTTTATAGATGTGATAGCTTGGATCAGATTAACTGGGCATAATAGTATGTCATTTCCAGCAATTAATGCCTGTAACTCTGCTTGACCGTTTTTATAATGTTCAGTGAGAGTTATTGCATTCATATCAAGCGCGTCGGTGATGACGATTCCTTTAAAACCGAATTCTTCTTTGAGATAGCCGGTAACAATGTCTTTTGATAGTGTTGCGGGTAAATTTTCTTCTGATTCTAATTCTCGTACTGCTAGATGGCCTACCATGATCATTGGTATATCGGCTTTAATGAGTTCTTTAAATGGTTTAATTTCGGTATTGAGAAGATCATGCATAGACTTATCAATTTTTGGTAGAGTGTCGTGAGAATCAACTGTTGTGTCGCCGTGACCAGGGAAGTGCTTTGCGCACGCTACGATACCACTTTCTTGTAGGCCTTGTGCAAAAGCAATAGCATGTTTTGCAACTTCTTTTGGATCGCTCCCAAACGAGCGATCGCCAATAATAGGGTTATTTGGATTGCTGTTTACGTCTGCAACGGGAGCAAAATTAATATGAACGCCAAGCGTTTTACACAATTCGCCGATTATGCACCCTATATTTTGGGTGTATGTTAATTCATTTCTTTTGCCGATTTCTTCGTTGCTTTTAAAAAGAAAGAAGTTAGGAAATCGTGATTTTCCCACTCTACCGGGTTCAAGATCTTGTCCAACAAGGAGGGGGATTTTGCTGATGCTTTGAAAATATTTAGT